>Ga0209385_1000251_pt1 | contig 21687 bp, 22 predicted proteins | sample NGEPerB_FD_184506 | JGI IMG/M metagenome (GOLD analysis project Ga0209385, IMG submission 184506) | Arctic peat soil microbial communities from the Barrow Environmental Observatory site, Barrow, Alaska, USA - NGEE PermafrostAB12-B... | ecosystem: Environmental > Terrestrial > Soil > Wetlands >... | reverse complement strand
CGCCACCACCATCAGTCGAGCACCCAACCGAATCACCACTGAGCGCCGAGCCGCTCGACTTCGACGACGTACGCGACCGGTTCGAACAGCACGTCGTACCGCGCACCGCACGTTCCGCCCAAATGCTCCTGAAAAGCGCCCAACTGCGATCACTCGACGGGAATCGACTGACCATCGCGGTGCCGAGCGACGAGATGCGTCAGAGCACCGAGGTCATCATGCCCGGACTGCGCAGTGCGCTCGAACACGAGTTCAAAGCGGCGTTGCAGGTCGAATGGGTCGTCGATCGGACGCTGAGCTCGGTGACGACGGCGCGTGCTCCACGTCCCGTTCGTGCGCCGTCGCCCGACACGGCCGAAGAGAGTTACTCCGGCGACGAATCGGTTCTGGTCGTCGAATCCGCCGCCGATCACCTGATCACCGAGATGTTCCCCGGCGCTGAGGAGATTTCGTGAGTTATCCACCGCCGCTGCAGGCCGTCGTCGACGAGTTGGGTCGCTTTCCCGGCGTGGGTCCGAAGTCGGCGCAACGCATCGCCTTTTGGTTGATGCGTCAGCCCGGTGAGGACGTCACCCGACTCGCGCAGTCACTCGACGAGATGCGCACGAAGCTCGCGTTCTGCGAGCGGTGTTGCAACATCGCTGAAGCCGGGGGTCTCTGTCCGATCTGTGCCGACGAACGCCGAGACCAGACGACCATCTGCGTCGTTGAAAATCCGCCCGACGTCGCCGCGGTTGAGCGATCGGGCGCGTTCCACGGGACCTACCACGTGCTGCACGGCGTGCTCAATCCTCTGGAGGGCGTGACGCCGGACCGTCTGCGAATACAAGAACTCGTGCATCGTCTGCACGGCCCCGTGAAGGAGGTCATCCTCTGTTTCAACTCCAACGTCGAGGGTGACGCCACCGCGATGTACTTGAGTCGTCTTCTGCAGGTTCCCGGTCTCGTCGTCTCACAACCGGCGAGCGGTCTGCCCGTAGGGGGAGACCTGGAGTTCGCCGACGACCTCACGCTCGGTCGCGCCATCGACGGGCGACGAATCCTCACCGACTAGGCGAAACGCACCACACAGAGAAGCCCGACCACGAGGCTGTAGATCCCGAACGGGATCAGTGTCTTGGTCGTGAACCATCGAACGAGGAACCGCACCGCCACGTACGCCGCCGCTCCGGCGAAGAGGGCACCGACCACGGTTTGGGTCCTCACGCCGTCGCCGAGCGAGCCCATGAGGTCGGGCAACTTGTAGAGACCCGCGAGCAGGATCACCGGCGTAGCCAACAGGAACGAGAAGTTGGCCGCCTCCTCGTGGTCGAGACCGCCGAGCAGACCCGCCACCATGGCGGTACCACTTCGCGAGATGCCGGCGAAGAGTGCCAGTATCTGCGAAGAGCCGATGCTGAACGCCTTCTTGGCGCTCACCGTCTCGAGGCCCTGGCGTGCGACGTGACGGCCCCGCGTGCGACGAAGCCGCTCGCCGACCAGCAGGATCACGCCGTTGATGGTGAGAAAGATGGCGGCGGCGAGGGGCTTGGCGAAGAGGACGCGGAGCTTGTGCTCGAGCAGGACCCCCGCGATGCCGACCGGCACGGTGCCGATCGCCAGGAGGAACAACAGGTGGTAGTTCTTGTCCATCGTCGGGTCCGAGAGCTGCCAGAGCGACGCAAGGCCCTTCTCGCGCGTCGCGCGGAGTTGCTTTCCCAGTCCGCGAAACAGTGTCGCCCACGTCGAGCGGTAGTAGACGATGAGACCGATGGCCGTGCCGACGTGCAGACCGACGATGAACGCGAGGAAGAACGACTCGGTCTGGGACTGGCTGTTGACCAGATTGTGCCAGCCGAGCAGTGCGGGAACGAGGACGCTGTGTCCGAGGCTCGAGACCGGAAAGAGCTCGGTGATGCCCTGCAGGAGCCCCATGACGATCGCTTGGAAGTACGTAAGGGTCGCGAGCATCCTCCAACGCTAAACCACGCCGTCGACACCGCGGGTCACCGCCATCGGCCAGACTGGTTTCGTGCGGTACTTGACCATCGTCCGACACGGCGAATCGACACCGGCGCCACCCGGGGGCTCGGACTTCGATCGGGGACTCAGCGACCGGGGACGACGTCAGTGTGAGGAGCTGCGAGCGTGGGCGAGCGACCCCGACGCCCTCGGGCGGTTCGGACCGACGACTGCTCTCGTGAGCTCGGCGCAGCGAACCAAGGAGACCTTTCGCCGCGCGTTCGCCAAGACCGACTTCGTGCTGGAGAAGCACTTCAGCGAGTTGATCTACAACGGGCGACGCGAGGTGACGCCCGAGGACCTCCTCATCGACCTGGCGGCGATCGATCCGGTGACCACGTCACTCTTGGTCGTGGGGCACAATCCGACCGTGTTGGAACTGATGTTGGCGCTCTCCAAGGAGATTCCGCACTCGCTACGAAAGTTCCACTACCGACTGGGTGCGGCGTACGTTCTGGCCCTGCCCGACGACCGGCCCGTCGGGCTGAGGCGCTACGAAGTCGTCGCGAGCTATCTGCCGTCCTAGAGCGTGCGAAAGATGGCAGCGTCACCCTGACCGCCGCCACCACAGAGCGCCACGGCCCCGACGCCGCCACCACGACGACGAAGCTCGTTGAGGACCGTTATCGCGAGACGCGTACCCGACATGCCAACGGGATGACCCAGCGCGATCGCGCCACCGTTCACGTTGACCTTGTTCTCGTCGAGGCCGAGGTCATCGGCTGAGGCGAGACCCACGGCCGCGAACGCCTCGTTGATCTCCACGACGTCGAGTCCGTGCACGTCGAGACCGGCCTTGGCGACCGCCTGGGCGATGGCGCGCGACGGTTGGCTGAGGAGCGACGCGTCGGGACCAGCGACCTGGCCGTAACTCACCAATTCACCGATCGGTGCCAATCCGAGTTGGGCGGCCCTTTCGGCCGACATGACGAGGACCGCGGCGCCGCCGTCGGAGATCTGTGACGCGTTACCGGCGGTGATCGTGCCGTCCTTTTCGAAGGCACCCCGCAGCGCGGCCAGTGACGCGACGGTCGTGTCGCCCCGCACGCCCTCGTCGGTGTCGATCAAGAGTGGATCGCCCTTTCGCTGGGGGACCGAGACGCCCACGATCTCGTCGGCGAACTTGCCCGCGGCGATCGCGGCCGCCGCCAGCTGGTGACTGCGCGCGGAGAACTCGTCCTGGCGCGCGCGAGTGATCCGTCCGGCGTTGTAGCGCTCGGTCGCGAGCCCCATCGCGCACTGGTCGAAGGCGCAGGTGAGCCCATCGAACATCATCGAGTCGACCACCTTCTGGTCGCCGATCCGGAAACCGGCGCGTGCCCCGGGCAGCAGGTAGGGGGCGTTGGTCATCGACTCCATGCCGCCAGCGATGACGATCTCGGCCTCACCGGCACGGATCATGAGGTCGGCGAGGTAGATCGTCTGCAGCCCCGAGAGACAGACCTTGTTGATGGTGGTGGCGTTCACGGTCATGGGCACCCCGCCCTTGACCGCGGCCTGACGTGCGGTGATCTGGCCTTGACCGGCTTGGAGGACTTGGCCCATCAGGACAACGTCGACGCTGCCAGGATCGACGCCAGTTGACTTCAAGACAGCGGCGATCGCGGCGCCGCCGAGGTCCTGGGCACTGAGCGACGCGAAGACGCCCGAGAATTTGCCAATGGCGGTTCGAGATCCGGCAACGATGACACTGCGCGACATAGTGACTCCTTCAATGTTCGTCCTTACGGACCTCTCGTCACGATAGACCCTTCGCTCTCGGGTTCGAAGAGAGTGCGTCAGGGGGCGGTGGGTGGATCGGCCACTAACCTCGCCCTGATGAGTGAGATTCTTGACGCGGTACGAGCCGGCGCGTCGGGCGAGACGCTGGCGGCGACGCCGATGCCCGCGATGACCCGCGCGGTCTTCGTTCGCCGCGACGAACAGAACATGTTCGACGCGATGGAGAGCCGCGACAAGGACCCTCGACGCAGTCTGCACGTGGACGACGTTCCCCTTCCCGAGATGGCGCCCGACGAGGTCTTCATCGTCGTGATGGCCTCGTCGATCAACTTCAACACCGTGTGGACGAGCATCTTCGAGCCGCTGCCGACGTTCGGTTTCCTCGACCGACTGGCCAAGGAGTCGTACTGGGGACGACGACACGCACTTGACTACCACGTGGTCGGCTCGGACGCCGCGGGCGTCGTCGTACGCACCGGATCGGCCGTTCGCAACTGGAAGATCGGTGACGAGGTCACGGTGCACTGCAACTACGTCGACGACCAGGACCCCTCCGGTCACGATGACTCGATGATGGGAAACAATCAGCGCATCTGGGGTTTCGAAACAAACTTCGGGGGACTGGCCGACATCTCGGTCGTCAAGGCCAACCAACTCATGCCCAAGCCCACGCACCTGACGGGAGGAGGCGGCCGTCAACGCGCTCTGCAACTCAACGGCGTATCGGATGCTCGTCTCGCGTCACGGCGCTCCCGTCACCCAGGGCGACAAGGTCCTCATCTGGGGGGCGTCGGGCGGCATTGGATCCTTCGCCGTGCAGCACGTGCTGAACTCCGGCGGCACACCGATCGGCGTGGTGTCGAGTACCAACAAGGTCGAGACCCTGCGTGAGCTGGGCTGTGAGCACGTGATTGACCGTCGCGAGAGGAACTACCAGTTCTGGAAGGACGAACACACCCAGGACGAGTCCGAATGGCGCCGACTCGGTAAGGACATCCGCGCGCTCGTCGGCGACGACCCCGACATCGTCTTCGAACACCCCGGCCGCTCGACAATGGGGGCGAGCGTCTTCGTGGCCAAGCGCGGCGGCACGATCGTCACGTGCGCGGCGACGAGCGGCTACATGATCGAGTACGACAACCGTCACCTGTGGATGAAGTTGAAGACCATCAAGGGCTCGCACTTCTCGAATTACCGCGAAGCGTGGTCGGCCAATCAGACGATCATCGACGGCAAGGTCGTACCGCCGCTGTCCGCCGTGTTCCCCCTCGTCGAGGTCGGCGAAGCCACGAACGAGCTGCACCACAACCGTCACGAGGGAAAGATCGCCGTGTTGTGCGCGGCGCCGAGCGAGGGCCTGGGTATCTCCAACCACGCGCTGCGCGCCCAGGTGGGCGAGCGCCGGCTTTCGATCTATCGTCGTCACGACAAGGAGTGAGCGTGGAGTCGCTGTTCACCGAAATTGATCACGTGGCGATCGCGGTGAACGATCTCGACGCCGCGATCGCGTGGTACGAGAAGGCGTTCGGGGCGACCGTGGAACATCGCGAGGTCGTCGAATCCGACGGTGTCGCCGAAGCACTGTTGCGTGTCGCGGACTCCTACATCCAGTTGCTGACACCCACGAGGGACGATTCACCGGTCGCCAAGTACCTGGCCAAGCGAGGGGAGGGCCTGCACCACGTGGGTTACCGCGTGGCGGACTGCGGCGTGGCGCTCGAGGCGGTGAAGGCCGCGGGAGGACGGGTGATCGATCAAGCACCGAGGCCCGGCTCGCGCGGAACGACCGTCGCGTTCGTGCATCCCGCGACGTCGTTTGGCACGTTGATCGAACTGGTCGAGGAGCCCGCGTAGGTCAGCGCCGTCGCCGCGCGTGATCGCCACGCGAATTCCTACTTACGGGTAACGGTAGTGATCCTTGTTGATTCGACGCCGCGAAGTTGCGCCACGCGCTCGGGCGAGACGGGTGGTGCGCGCCTTGGGTAGCCTTTGTGCTCATGGAGCACTCAATGTCGGATCGATTGGCCGATCTCAACGCGCGAAAGGCGCAGGCCCGGGTCGCGGGGGGCGAGAAGGCGATCGAGCGCCATACCGCCAAGGGCAAGATGACCGCGCGTGAGCGCGTTGAGTACCTGCTCGACGAGGACTCATTCCACGAACTGGACATGTTGAATCGTCACGGCGCTTCGGGCATGGGGCTCGAGGACTCTCGCCCCTACACCGACGGCGTCATCACGGGCTTCGGAACGATCGACGGTCGCAAGGTCTGCGTGTACTCCCAGGACTTCACCGTCTTCGGCGGCGCGCTCGGTGAGACCCACGGCGCCAAGATCCACAAGATCATGGACATGGCCACGACGATGGGGCTACCCATCATCGGACTCAACGACGGCGCGGGCGCGCGCATCCAAGAGGGCGTCGCCGCGCTCCACGCCTACGGCGGCATCTTTCACCGCAACGCGAAGGCTTCGGGCGTCGTACCGCAGATCTCGGTCATCCTCGGTCCCTGCGCCGGCGGCGCCGTGTACTCGCCGGCCCTCACCGACTTCATCTTCATGGTGAAAGACACCAGCCACATGTTCATCACCGGTCCCGACGTCGTCAAGACCGTCACCGGTGAAGACGTCACCTTGGAAGAGCTCGGCGGCGCCCAGACCCACGCCACGAAGTCCGGTGTCGCGAACTTCGTCATGCCCGACGAGAAGAGCGTGCTCGACGAGGTGCGCTACCTCATGTCGTTCCTGCCGTCGAACAACATGGAAGAGCCGCCGCGGATCCTGAGCGGTGACGACGCGGAGCGACTCTGTGAGAATCTGCGCGACCTGTTGCCCGAGTCGTCGAACCAGCCCTACGACATGAAGAAGGTCATCACCGCGGTGGTCGACGACGGCGACTACCTGGAGGTGCACGCCACCTACGCCCAGCAGATCACCTGCGGCTTCGCGCGCATCGACGGCTACACGGTCGGGCTCGTGTCCAACCAACCCCAGATCCTCGCGGGTGTGCTCGACATCGACTCGAGCGAAAAGGCCGCGCGTTTCGTGCGCACCTGTGACGCGTTCAACATCCCCATCGTGACCTTCGTCGATGTGCCTGGTTTCATGCCCGGCGTCGACCAGGAGTACCGCGGCATCATCCGCCACGGCGCGAAGCTGCTGTACGCGTTCTGCGAGGCAACCGTGCCGCGCATCTCGATCATCACGCGCAAGGCCTACGGTGGCGCGTACGTCGTGATGAACTCCAAGTCGATCGGTGCGGACCTCGTGTACGCGTGGCCGACGGCCGAGCTGGCCGTCATGGGCGCGTCGGGAGCGGTGGAGATCGTCCATCGTCGCGACCTCACCGGCGCCGACGATCCTGCGTCGCTGCGCACGTCACTGATCGACGAGTACGAAGAGCGTTACGCCACGCCCTACATCGCGGCCGAGCGCGGTTTCATCGACGACGTGATCGATCCGGCCGACACGCGCCGGGTGCTCAGTTACTCGCTCGACCTGCTGCGCGGTAAGCGCGAAGAGTTGCCCAAGCGCAAGCACGGGAACGTGCCCTTGTGAGCTACGGGTTGCGTCCTCGTCCCCAACTCCCGCCCGAGGAGCTGGCCGCCCTGATCGGCGCCGCCGAGGAGATCTTGAAGACGCAGCGCCGCCAGGTGCCCGACCACGCGCCCAGTTGGCGCTTCTCGGGCCGATGGTTCAACAGTGGTCCCTACGCGCACCGGCGCCCGCAACGTCCTAGTTGAGCAACTCGACCAATCCCAACAGGTCGCTCATGATCGCGCCGAGAGAGAAGTCCTTCGGGGTGTAGACCGCCGTCACGCCCTCCGCGCGCAGCTTCGCGGCGTCCTCGTCGGGCACGATGCCCCCGACCACGACTTTGGCGTCCACGCCGGCGTCGCGCAGGCCCTTGACGACGCGCGGCACCAGTGCCAGGTGTGAACCCGAGAGGATCGATATTCCTACGATGTCGACGTCCTCGTCGCGCGCGGCGGCCACGATCTCTTCGGGAGAGAGTCGGATGCCCTGGTAGACGACCTCGAAACCGGCGTCGCGCGCCGCGACGGCGATCTGTTCAGCACCGTTGGAGTGCCCGTCGAGCCCCGGCTTGGCGACCAGCAGTTTTGGAGGGGTTCCGCGGTGCTCGCCAATCGCGCGCGAGCGCGCCACGAGTGAAGCGAACTGGTTACCCCGATTGGCGACGCCCACGCGCACGCCCGTGGGCGCACGGTACTCGCCGAACACCGCGCGTAACGCGTCGGCCCACTCGCCGGTCGTTCCGCCGGCCTTGGCGAGCGCGATGGTCGGCACCATAATATTGTCCTGCGGCTCGGAACTTCGAGCGACGCGCGCGAGTTCTTGCAGGGCGTCTCGAACCGCCGTGTCGTCTCGGTTCTTACGCCACGCCACTACGTCGTCGATCATCTCTCGTTCCACGGCGGGGTCGATGGTCAGGATCGACTCGAGTGACGTCCCGCTCGTGAGCGGCGATGGCGTCGTCTCGGTGAAGCGGTTGACGCCGACGACGATCTGCTCGCCGGACTCGATTCGGGCCATTCGTTCGGCCTGACTGGCGACGAGGCGGCTCTTCAGCTCCTCGATGGCGGCGAACGCCCCTCCGAGGGCCAACACGTCGTCGAGTTCGATCTGCGCCGCGACGGTGAGCTCTTTGACCTTCGCGTCCATCACGACCGAACCCGCGAAGATGTCGGGGTACTCGAGGAGATCACTCTCGTAGGCGAGCACCTGCTGCATCCGAAGACTCCACTGCTGATCCCAGGGACGAGGCAGCCCGAGTGCTTCATTCCAGGCCGGCAGCTGGATCGCGCGCGCCCGCGCGTCGCCCGACAACGTGACGCCGAGCATCTCGAGCACGATGCGCTGGACGTTGTTCTCGGGCTGCTGTTCGGTGAGACCGAGTGAATTGACCTGCACGCCGTAGCGGAACCGGCGCAGCGACGGATCGTCGACGCCGTAACGGGTGCGACAAATCTCGTCCCACATCGCGGTGAAGGTGCGCATCTTGGCAGTTTCCTCAATGAAGCGCACGCCGGCGTTGACGAAGAAAGAGATTCGCCCCACGACCTGGTCCATCTGGTTCGGCTCGACCTTGCCCGAGTCGCGTAGTGCGTCGAGGATGTCGATCGCGGTCGCGAGCGCGTAGGCGATCTCCTGGACGGGCGTCGCGCCCGCCTCTTGGAGGTGGTAACTGCAGACGTTGACCGGATTCCATTTCGGTGCGTTGGTGATCCCGTAGGCGACCATGTCGACGATGAGACGCTTCGAGGGTTCGGGCGCGAAGATGTACGTGCCCCGACTGAGGTACTCCTTCACGATGTCGTTCTGGGTGGTGCCCTGGAGCTGGCGAAGGTCCGCTCCCTGCTCCTCCCCGAGCGCGAGGTACAGGCCCCAGAGCCACGCCGCGGTTGCGTTGATGGTCATCGACGTGTTCATTTCGCCGAGCGGGATCGCTTCGAAGAGCTGGCGAAGGTGACCCAGGTGGGCGACCGGCACGCCAACCTTGCCCACTTCGCCGGCCGCGTCGGGATGGTCGGGGTCGTAGCCGGTTTGGGTCGGCAGATCGAAAGCGACCGAGAGCCCGGTCTGGCCCTTGGCGAGGTTGGCGCGGTAGAGCTCGTTGGACTTCACTGCGGTCGAGTGGCCGGAGTACGTGCGCATCACCCACGGTTTCGAGCGCTCAGCCATTCCACCTCCCGTGGTTCGTTCTCCTATCGACGGTAGTCGTAGAAGCCGCGGCCCGATTTGCGTCCGAGTTGTCCAGCGCTCACCATCCGACGCAGTAGCGGCACCGGGGCGAAGTTCGCGTCGGCGTATTCGCCGTAGAGCGCCTCGAGGATCGCGAGTGACGTGTCGAGACCGACGAGGTCGAGCAACGCGAACGGACCCATCGGGAATCCACAGCCGCCCTTCATCGCGACGTCGATGCCCTCCATGGTTGCGACCCCTTGCTCGAGCAGTCGCACGGCGTTGTTGAGGTACGGAAAGAGCAAGGCGTTGACGACGAATCCGGCCCGGTCTTTCACGATGACGGGCTCTTTGCCGCAGGCCTGCGCGAAGGCGGTGACCGCGTCGATCGTCTCGTCGCTCGCGCACAACGGGCGTACGATCTCGACCAGCGACATCACGGTCGCCGGGTTGAAGAAGTGCACGCCGCAGACGCGTTCTGGACGCGACGTCTCCATCGCCAGCTCGATCACCGACAGCGTCGACGTGTTCGTCGCGAGAATGGCCCCGTGCTGGACGACGCGATCGAGTTCGTTGAAGATGGCGCGCTTGACCGAGATCTCCTCGACGACGGACTCGATGACGAAATCGCAGTCGGCCAGGTCGGCGAGGCTGGTGGTCGCCGTCACGCGAGAGCGAATTGCCTGCGCTTCGTCAGCGGTTCGCTTCTCCTTCTCAACCTGCTTGGCGAGTGACTTCTCGAGACCAGCCAGCATCGCGTTGGCCGTTGCCTGGGAACGGCTGCGCACCACGACGAGCGACCCGGCGGCGGCAGCTACTTCGGCGATGCCGCTACCCATGATCCCCGAACCCAGTATGCCGACCTTTTGGAAGTTCATCTTGCAACATTACTGTTCGGTAAACGGTCGATGGCTGCGAGACTCGACGGGTGCAGCAATCAACCCTCGCCGTGGGTTCGCTCGGCGCACTGCGCGATGCTCTGGCCGAGGACGTCGTTGGTCCGCTCGCGACGAACACTGACGTCGTGGTACTCCCGACCGCGGCTGCCTTCATTGGTGCCGCGCAGGCGGCGGTCGCGGCCGCTCAGGTGTTGGACGGTCTCGACGTGAGCATCGAGGCACTGATGGTCACTGATCGAGCCTCGAGTTCGGAGCCGTACTTCGTCGAGCGCCTCACGAACGCGGACCTCGTCGTGCTCTGTGACGGGTCGGCGTTGCACGCGCGGATGGTGTGGCGCAACTCGCCGGTGGGCGAGGCAATCAACGTGGCGCGTTCGATCGTGGCGATCGGCGCGGCGATCTCGGTGCTTGGTGAGGTGATGATCGACCCGCGCGGGGGGGCACCCACGATCGGGCTCGGCTATCGAAAGGGCGTGGCGTTCTGCGCTCCGGCGAGTGAGGAACAATTGGAACGCACTCGATCGCTGCTCGCAACCGACGTCGCTCTCGTCGTGCTCGGTCCGCGCGGCATTTTGCAATGCCGTGATGACGAGTGGTGCGTTATCCGCTCCGCCGACGTCGTCGTCACCAAGGGATTCGAAGTGGTGAACCTCTAGGACTCGGTGATGGTCACCGATTCGATGACGACGCGCTCACGCGGTGTGCCCGACGGTGTTCCGATGTCGTTGATCGTCGCGACGACCTCAAGGCCCTTCACGACCTTTCCGAACAACGCGTAGAGCGGAGGCAACTTGACGCCGTCGGGCCCGGAGATGACGAAGAACTGCGATCCGTTGGTGTTGGGTCCGGCGTTCGCCATGGCGAGCGAACCGAGCTCGTAGCGACCGGCCTTGGGCAGTTCGTCATTGAAGCGGTAGCCCGGGCCACCGGCGCCGGTGCCGGTGGGGTCGCCACCCTGGAGAACGAAGCCGGGGATCACGCGGTGAAAGATGACGCCGTCATAATAGTGCCAGCGTGCGAGGAACACGAAGCTGTTCACGGTGACCGGAGCGCCCAGGGGGTCGAGCACGATCTCCAGCGTCCCCTTCGAGGTCACCATCGTGGCGCGGTAGGTCTTGGTTGTGTCGATGATCATCGGCGGTGCCTCATTGAACTTCTGGCGCGGCGCGCTCGATCCGTCGGCGTTGGGTATATCGGTGGTCATGGAGTTCCGTTTCTGTTGGGAGATACTGCGGCGCGTCGCCAGGTCATGGCGACCTAGCCGATCTTGAGTAGGTCGACGACGAATACGAGCGTGTCGTTCTTCGAGATGCCGGCACTGGGCGAGCGCGCTCCGTAGCCGAGCGACGGCGGAATGATCATCTCGCGCCGTCCACCGACGCGCATGCCGAGGAGACCTTGATCCCACCCGGGGATGAGCGAGGTGACCCCGAGCGTCAGCGGGAACGGCTGGGACGTCCACGACGATTGGATGACCTTGCGCGAGGAGTACGTCGCGAGCACGTACTGCATCGTGAGTTTGTCGCCGGTCTTGACCGCGGCGCCCGTGCCGGCGATGAGGTCACTCACTTCGAAACTCTTCGGCGGTGCGCCGGGCGGCACGATGACCGTGGGTGCCGTTCCGAATTTTCCGGCCGGTGATGGATCGGTCACGGCGGTTCTCTTCACCGGCGTCGTCGTGGTTGTCGCCACCGTCGTCGTCGTCGTTGACGCCGTCGACGTCGTGGTGGGTGTTGACTTGCCCGAGAACAATAGTGCTGCCGAACCGATCACGAGGACGGCGACGATGGCGACGATGACCGCGCGGCGAAGGTTCTTGCGACGCTTCGCCTCGCGCTCCATCTGCTCCATTTTCTGACGGCGCGCGGCCTTTTGACGTTCTCGTTTGGTGGTAGCCATAGGTGCGACATTAGTAGCCCGTTAGAAGGTCTCTAACTGGGTCAAGTAGTTTTGTCGTTATGGCGCTCGTTGTTCAAAAGTTTGGCGGTACGTCGGTGGGCGACGCTGAACGTATTCGTGCGGTCGCCGACCACGTGGCCAGAACCGTTGAAGCGGGCAACGACGTCGTCGTCGTGGTGTCCGCAATGGGTAAGTTCACCGATGACCTCATCCGGCTCGCCGACGACGTCTCTCCGACACGACCGCCGCGGGAACTGGACATGTTGCTCACGGCGGGAGAACGGATCTCCATGGCGCTCGTCTGCATGGCACTCGCCGATCGCGGCGTCGAATCGGCGTCGTTTACCGGCTCCCAGGCGGGCATCATCACCGACACCGATCACACCCGGGCCAAGATCCTCGAGATGCGCCCCGACCGCATCCGTGACGCCCTCGACGCGGGCCTCGTGCCGGTGGTCGCGGGATTTCAAGGCGTGTCGACCGACAAGGACATCACGACGTTGGGCCGCGGCGGTTCCGACGTCACCGCCGTCGCGCTCGCCGCGGCGTTGAAGGCTGACGTCTGTGAGATCTACACCGACGTCACCGGCGTCTTCTCCGCCGATCCGCGTCTGGTTTCCAAGGCTCGCCGCATCCCCAAGATCTCGTTTGACGAGATGATGGAGATCTCCGCCACGGGTGGACGCGTGCTGATGCTCCGTTCGGTCGAGTTCGCCCGGCGCCATGGCGTGCCGCTGCACGTGCGTTCGAGTTTCACTTGGGAACCAGGAACCTGGATCGTGGAGGAGGACCCCACAATGGAAGAAGCCGTCGTTTCGGCCGTGACCGACGACAAGTCGGAGGCCAAGGTCACCGTGGGGGGCGTGCCGGACCGACCCGGCGTGGCGGCGCACCTGTTCCGTCAACTGTCCAACGGCGGCATCAACGTCGACATGATCGTGCAGAACACCAGCGCCAACGGCATGACCGATATATCATTCACCGTTTCCAAGACCGACCTCGACGCGGCGAGGACCATCTGTGACTCGGTCAAGTCCGACATCGGCGCCGCCGAGGTGACGAGCGACGACAGTATTGGTCGCGTCTCGATCGTGGGGGCCGGCATGAAGTCGAGCCCTGGCGTGACCGCCCTGATGTTCGAGACCCTCTCGGAGAACGGCATCAACATCGAGATGATCTCGACGAGTTCGATTCGCATCTCGTGTGTCGTGCGCGCCGATCGCGTCGCGGACGCTGTGCGATGTCTGCACACCGCGTTCGGACTCGACGCCGCCTAGTTCTAGACTTCACTTATGCGAATTGCGATTGTCGGGGCCACCGGTCAGGTCGGCACGGTCATGCGGGCCATCTTGCGCGAGCGAAACTTCCCCGTCGACGAGATCCGTTTCTTCGGATCGTCGCGATCGGCGGGGACCACGTTGGATTGGTTCGGCCAACCCATCGAGGTCGAGGACACGACCACGGCTGACTTCAGCGGCATCGACATCGCGCTCGCCTCGTCGGGTGCGACGTCGTCGAGGGAGATCGCGCCGCGACTCGCCGCCGCGGGAGCCGTCGTGATCGACAACTCCTCGGCGTGGCGGATGGACCCCGACGTGCCTCTGGTCGTGCCCGAGGTCAACGCGCACGCCCTGCGATCGATCCCCAAGGGGATCGTCGCGAATCCGAACTGCACGACGATGGCCGCTATGCCCGTGCTGAAGCCCCTGCACGTCGGCGCCGGACTTCGATCGATGGTCGTCTCGACGTACCAGGCGGTCAGCGGTGCGGGACGCGAAGGCGTCGACGAGCTGGCGCGCCAACTCGAGGCCACGTACGACCACGACGTGCGCGTGCTGACGTTCGATGGTTCGGCGTTGGCGATGCCCGCGGGAGTGAAGTTTCCCGCCGCGATCGCCCACAACGTCGTGCCGATGGCCGGTTCGCTCGTCGACGACGGATCGCTCGAGACCGGCGAGGAGCAGAAGCTGCGCGACGAGAGTCGCAAGATTCTCGAGATCGACGATCTCTTGGTTGACGCGACCTGCGTTCGTGTTCCCGTCTTCACGGGACATTCCCTTTCGATCACCGCCGGTTTCGAGCGGCCGCTGAGTCCCGACGAGGCGACCGCGCTACTGGCGACCGCGAAGGGCGTCGTGCTCCACGACCTGCCCACGCCGCGTCTCGTCGCCGGTCAGGACCCCACGTACGTGGGGCGGATCCGTCGTGCGCACACGATGACGAACGGACTTTCACTCTTCTTGAGCGGCGACAACCTGCGAAAGGGTGCCGCGCTCAACGCCGTGCAGATCGCCGAGGCGTTGCTGGCGCTTCGTTAGTCCGCGCCGTCGCGACCGACTTGACGTCGCGCGAGGTTGACGCAGTGATCACCGAATCGTTCGTAGAAGCGTGCGAGCAGGGCCAGCTCGACCGCGACCGGAAGGGCCATTGACCCCGACGTCAGCTCGGCCGTGAGCGACACGTGAAGGTCATCGAGCTCGTCGTCGATATCCTCGATGGCTCCCGCGGCCTCCAACTTCCCGTCGATGATGACGTCAGTTGCCTCGCGCCAGATCGTTGACGCGACCTCGCCCATGCGTTCGACAAGGCCACGGCTGCGCGGTGACATCTCGTTGCCGAGACCACGGGCCGCTCGTCGCGCGATGTGCTCGGCGAGGTCGCCGTTGCGTTCGACTTCGGGCAGGATGCGCAGCAGCGTCAACAGCGTGCGCCGCGTCTCGACACTCTTGTTCGTGCTGTCGAGCAGTTGGACCTCGGCCGTCGCGACCAATTCGTTCACGAGATTGTCGATGACGATGTCCTGGTCGACGACGCGTTTGGCGAGTTCGCGGTCCCCGGCGAGCAGCGCGTGCGTTGCCTCGGCCATGGCTTCGCCGACGAGCGCGAACACGCGCACGATCTGCTGGCGAAGTTCGGGCGCCGCGTCCACCACAACCGCCGCGTGGGCGTTGGCCCGGCCGTTCGATCCAAAGAGTCGATTCATCGCCAAAGGCTACTGCCGTGTGACAACCATTCTCTAGGGTGGGAGCAAGGCGAGCGAAGGGAGAGACGGTGCTGGCACTTCTGAGCGGCGTGGTGGGCGTCGTCCTCGGCGCCCTGGCGGTGTGGGCCCTTTCACTCAAGCGATCGCAGTCATTGCGTGACGGCGTGGCCCGCGCTCAACAGGACCTCGCCGTACGCGACTCGCAGTTCGCGATCGCGAACGAAGGGCTCGCGCGCGAACGCGCCGAGCACGAGGCTGCGCTGCGCAACATGGAGGTCACGTTTGAGAACATGTCAAACCGTGTACTGGCCCAGACGGTCGAGCAGTTCAGCCACAATCAAGAGCAGGTGTTAAGGGAGCGCGACTCGAAGCTGAACCTCACGCTGAAACCCCTCGAGACGCTGTTGGACGAGTACAAGAAGAACCTGACCGAGTTCAACAAGGAGCACACCGGAGCGCTGTCGGACGTGAAGAACCGGGCGAACGAACTGCTCGACGCCCAACAGAGGACTCAGGACGAGACGCGTCGACTGAATCAACTCCTCGGTCGGGGCGATCAGCGCGGACATTGGGGCGAGGTGCAACTCGCCAACGTGATGGAGGCGTCGGGGCTTCGTCGCAACATCGACTACGACCTGCAGGTCACCGGGTTCAACGAGATCGGACGCGCGTTGCGTCCCGACTGCGTAGTTCGCATGCCCAACAGCGCGAGCATCGCCATCGACGCGAAGTTCCCCTTCGACGCTTTCGAGGCGGCGCTGGCGACCGACGACGCGGAGCAGCGGCGGACGTCGTACGAGGCTCACGCACTCGCGCTGCGCGGCCACGTGAAGACGCTGAAGGAGAAGTCCTACTGGGAGGTCATCACGCCGGCGCCCGAATTCGTGGTCTGTTTCGTACCGAGCGACTTCGCGATCACCGCCGCGTTCGAAGCAGACCCGGAACTGCATGGCTACGCCGCCAAGGAGAGAGTCCTGATCGTCGGACCCACCAATCTCCTGTCGTTGCTGTGGTCCGTGGCGATGGTGCTGCGCCAGCACGAGGCGAAGATCAACGCCAAGGAGATCCTCGATCTTGCCGAGACCATCTTTGACCGGATTCGACTCGTCGCGGAGCCGATCGTGAAGATGGGCCGGTCGCTCGACGACAGTGTCGAGGCGTACAACAAGATGGTCAAGTCCATCGAGTCGCGCCTCATCGTCTCGGCTCAGGGCATCCGCCGACTCGGCGGCGTGCATCGGGCCAAGGACATCCCCGAGTTGTCGCCCGTGCACGAGGCGACGGTGAAACTCAACGACGAGCGTTGGGGCGTCGGACCGGAGAGCCCCGTGCCCGAGGGCGTCTCGGAGATTCTCGAGCTCGACGTGTACGACGACGAATAAGGACGCCGCCCGGCGCCAAAAAGGGCAGTGAGTAAGTTCTTACGGCGTGGCCCGCACTCGCGCTCAACGGCGCCGACACAACGTGCTCTTACTACTCGCACTCTCGGCGACGCTGGTCGTGCTGCTGTTCGCCCACGACATCACCCGGTCCGCCCACAGCGCGACGGACCTTCGTCGAAGTGAAAACCGGAGCTTTGGGGTTCTCGCGAACGGCCTGCTCGGTCGGGAGAGCGAATTCGACCAGCGGTTGTCGTATCTCCTGACCAACGGCCAGACGTTGAGCAGGCCGGTGTTCGCCGCGCGTCTCAACCAGATCGCCCAGCAACTTCCGGTGCTGGCCAACGAGGCGGTGCTGTTGCGCCGACCGGTGCTCGCGCACAACGTCAACGCGGTACTGTCCCAACTCACCGAACAGCGCGTCGACGACTATCAGGTCTTGCTCGACACCGTCGCGCGCTCACTCGGCTTGCCGTGGACGGTCCTCAACACGACGCCGCTCACCACTCCCGTCGCCCAGGCGTCCCTCGTGACGACGAGCGGTGAATGGGCGTTTGCTCGCCGGTCGCTCGTCAAAGAGCCCGGTCGCGTGAAATTGATTGCCAATGCCACGTCGATGGGCACGATGGATCTCACGTCGCAACTCGCGATACTCGCCAACGCCCCATCGCTCTCCCTGAGGCGGGGCATCGGGATCGCGGCGGTGTCGGTCGATCCCGCCCCGCTGCCGGCGCCGAACGGCACCCTTATCCTTCCCCCGGTCAGCTCGATTCACCTAGGCGTGTCCGTCTCGAATGCGGCGTACGTCAACCAAGCGGTGTCTCTCACCGTGATATTCACGCCGGCCAATTCTCGGCGCCCCCGACAGATTCAACGGTTGGTCGCCACGTTGGGCCCCTTGCAATCCTTCGCGTTCGTACCCACGCGGTTAGCGACGGCCGTGAGCGAGAAGGCCACGCTCACGATCTCGATAAGCGGTGCCCCGACCGGAGCGAACATGACCAGAATTCGGATCTATCACGTCACGATGTCACCGTCGGGAAGCGGCTGAAAGTCTCGCTTACCGGGCAGTTGGCTACGATGGGACCGCCCCCTTAGGTTGAATCGAGGATCCGTGACGCAGTCCATTACCGTGACCGACAATCGCACGGGTGAGACCCTGGAGATTCCGATTTTGAATGGCGGCGTGGCGGCCAAGGAGTTCTCCAAGGTGGTCCCCGGTGTGTGGTTCTACGACCCCGGATTCATGGCGACCGCCGCGGCGGAATCCTCCATCACGTACCTCGACGGTGACGCCGGCATCCTGCGATACCGCGGCTATCCGATCGAGCAGCTTGCCGAACACTCGACGTATCTCGAAGTCGCCTACCTGCTCAATCACGGTGAGTTGCCGACCGCCGACCAGTCGGAGGAGTGGGAACGTGAAGTGACCTATCACACGTACATTCACGAGAACGTACGTAAGCGATTCCTCGAGGGCTTCAACTACGACGCGCACCCGATGGGCATGTTGGTGTCGGCCATCGCCGCCCTGTCGACGTACTACAAGGACGCCAAGATCCTGGACGACCCCGAGATCCTGCACCGCCAGGTCGTGCGCCTCATCGCCAAGATGCCGACGCTCGCGGCCGCCGCGCACCGTTTCTCGGTCGGCATGCCCTTCGTCTACCCCGACAACACGCTCGGCTACAGCCAGAACTTCCTGTCGATGATGTGGAAGGTTGCGGAGCCGCGCTACGAGCCCGACCCAATCCTGTCGCGTGCGCTCGACGTGCTCTTCATCCTGCACGCCGACCACGAGCAGAACTGCGGCACGACCGCCATGCGCGTTGTTGGTTCCTCGCACGGCGACCCTTACGTCGCGACGGCCGCCGCGACCGCGGCACTCTACGGTCCGCGTCACGGGGGAGCGAACGAAGCGGTCCTCAAGATGCTCGGCAAGATCGGCAGCATCGATAACGTCCCGGCATTCATCGAGACGGTGAAACAGGGAAAGACCAAACTCGAGGGCTTCGGACACCGCGTCTACAAGAACTACGACCCGCGCGCCAAGATCATCAAGAAGACCGCCGACGACGTCTTCACCGTCACCGGCAAGAACCCCTTGCTCGACATCGCGTTGAAGCTCGAAGAGATCGCGCTGAGCGACGACTACTTCATCTCGCGTCGCCTCTACCCGAACGTGGACTTCTATTCGGGACTGATCTATCAGGCCATGGGCTTTCCGCCCGAGATGTTCACCGTGCTCTTCGCCATTCCGCGCACGTCGGGTTGGCTCGCGCACTTCCAAGAACTGCTGGCCCAGGACATGAAGATTGCCCGGCCGCGACAGCTCTACGTGGGCGCAGACGAGCGCGACTACGTGCCGATGGCCCAGCGCAAGTAGCTCAGGCATTCAACGCTTCGAGCAGCTGCTCGGTGTGCTCGCGCGGATGGCGCACGTAGATGTCGAGCCACACGGCGACGGTGTAGCGCCCGACTCGGAGTGCTCGCCGTAACGATCGAGGTCGTCGACGCTGAGTCGGCAACACGTCGAGCGAGGCGCCGCGCACCGCCGCGAAGACGGCGAGGGAGTGCTCAACCGCCAGGTCGCGGTAGCCCAACGCGTCGCTCTCGGCCCACGCCGTCTCGTCGTAGCCCTGGACGAGCGATCCCTCGGGCTCGGCGATCAGTCGTCGCAGTCGAACGTAGGACTGCGTTTCGCTGTCGGCGACGTGGTGGATGATTTGGCGGGCCGACCATCCGCCGGGCACGCGGCGGTCGAGTTGGTCTGGGCGTACCCCTCGCGCGGCCTCTAGGAGCACGCGGGTTGATGCTTCGTAGTCGTTGACGGCGCTCGAGAGATCCATCCGTCGATTCTACGAAGCCGGGTGGCGCACGGCGGGGTCGACCATGCGGGTGAGTCCCTCCTGGACCATGGAGACGCAGAGTTCGCCGGCCTGGTTGAAGAGGAAGCCTCGCGCGAGACCTCGTCCACCGTGGGCGATGGGTGAGTCGGTGTCGTAGAGCATCCACTCGTCGGCTTTCACGTCGCGATGGAACCACATGCAGTGGTCGAGGCTCGCGACCATGAACGAGCCGTCGTCCCAACGAACCGAGTGCGGCGCGAGGACCGAGTCGAGCAGACTCATGTCGCTCGCGTAGGTGACGACACAGGCGTGCAGGAGGGGATCATCGGCCAACGTGCCGTCGGCCCTGATCCAGGTCCGTCCGCGCGGTTCCTTGTTGCGGTCGGGGCTCCAGGGTAGTTCGCCGAGGAATCGCTGGTCGATCGGGTGATCTCGTTTCGACCATTCGTCGGCGTTGCCCCATTCGGCCTTGATGCGTTCGAGTAGTGGGGCGACCGTCTCGGGCCCGGGCACGATCGGCATCACGACCTGGTGTTCGAGGCTGACCTCCTCGGTGTGAAAGCTGGCCTGCATGTTGTAGATGGCCAGGCCGTGCTGGACGGCGACGACGCGTCGGGTGGTGAAGCTGCGCCCGTCGCGGATGCGGTCGACTTCGTAGAGGATCGGGATGCGAGGGTCGCCCGGACGCAGAAAGTACGAGTGCAGCGAGTGGACCCGGCCCTTTTCCACCGTGCGACCAGCCGCCATTAGGGCCTGCGCCGCGACCTGGCCGCCGAAGGTGCGCTGGCGCTCCTCGGCTGGGTGCTTGCCCCGATAGACGTTTACTTCAATGGTTTCGAGATCGAGTAGGTCAATGAGGAGATCAAGGGCTTCGGACATCTTTCCATTGTGACACCACACCCGCTGCGACGGACCGTGAACAGTAGGATGGTCGCCATGCCCCAGCAGCTTCACCGCGTCCTCGCGTGGTCTCACACCCACCAGGGACGCAAGATAATCCGCTTCACGTCGGTCTCGGCCGTGTCGACGGCGGTGTCGTTCACTTCGATCGCGGTCCTCTACGGCTTCCACATCATCCACGGTGTGATCTGGGCCACGGTCACCGGCAACCTCATCGCGACGCTGCCGTCGTACTACCTCAATCGCAGTTGGACGTGGGGCAAGCACGGCCGCAGCCACTTTCGCAATGAGATCATCCCGTTCTGGTTGATGTCGTTCCTCGGCATTGGCGTTTCGATGATTGGCGCGACCTGGGCGCGAGCCGAAGTGCACTCGCACCACTGGGCCCACCTGATCAACACCGGACTGGTGTCGTTCACCAACGTATTGAGTTTCGGACTCTTCTGGGTCTTGAAGATGATGGTCTTCAACCGCATTTTCCACGACCATACGCTCGACGAGATCGAGGCGCACCTCACCTCGGAGGAGATGGGGCTTCGTTAGTCGCGAAAGTTGGTGAACTGCAGGGGGACTGAAAGGTCAGCCTCCCTGAAGAAGGCGATCGCCTGCTGAAGGTCGTCACGCTGTTTGCCCGTGACGCGCACCTGGTCACCCTGGATCGACGAGCTGAGGTTCTTGACGCCCATCTCCTTGACCATCTTGTTGATCTGCTTGCCGACCTCTTGGGAGATGCCCGCCTTAAGAGCGACCTTCTGGCGGGCGGCGCCCTGGCTCGCCTCGTCGATCTTGCCCGGGTCGAGAGCCTTGAGCGAGACCGACCGCTTCACCATCTTCTCTTCGAGCAGTTGGTAGAGCGCGCGAATCCGGTCCTCGGTCGAGGCGCTCAGGGTGAGTTCCTTCTCTGCGAACTCGACCTTGGCGTTGGTGTTCTTGAAGTCGAACCGCGTCGTCGCTTCGCGGTTCGTCTGATCGACGGCGTTGCGAACCTCCTGCAGGTCGATCTCGGAGACGACGTCGAAACTCGGCATGGCCAAAGCGTAGATGCTCAGCGGCGGTTGGTGGCGAGACGCCGCGCCAAGTATGATTCTCGGCGGGCCGGTGCCCGAGCGGCCAATGGGATCTGGCTGTAAACCAGACGGCTTTGCCTACGGGGGTTCAAATCCCTCCCGGCCCACCAAGGCCAATTCAGCGAGAGCTGGATTGGCCCTGCCCGAAAAAGAATGAGCGGAGTACGGTGGCGTTGTTCGAAAAGAAGGGAGCGGGGTGAGACGGCTGACGTCCTGGGCCAACGCCATTCGCCACGCCTACGAACGGACCGCCGCACGATTCGAAACCGCCGTCCAACTGCTCGAGCAC
>Ga0209385_1000250_pt1 | contig 21707 bp, 22 predicted proteins | sample NGEPerB_FD_184506 | JGI IMG/M metagenome (GOLD analysis project Ga0209385, IMG submission 184506) | Arctic peat soil microbial communities from the Barrow Environmental Observatory site, Barrow, Alaska, USA - NGEE PermafrostAB12-B... | ecosystem: Environmental > Terrestrial > Soil > Wetlands >... | reverse complement strand
GTGAAGATCATGCTCGCGCAGGGCACCGGCGGCTGCCTCTTGTTCAACGTGTCGAAACAGGCGGTGAACCCAGGCGCCAATTTCGGGCCCTATGGTCTGCCCAAAGCGGCGACCTTATTCCTGGTCCGCCAATACGCGCTCGATTACGGCGCCGACGGCATCCGCGCCAATGCGGTGAACGCCGACCGCATCCGCTCCGGCCTGCTGACCGGCGCCTTCATCAAGGAACGCTCGCAGGCGCGCGGGGTGAGCGAGAAAGACTATATGAGCGGCAATCTGCTGGGCCGCGAGGTCACCGCGCAGGACGTGGCGCAGGCCTTCCTGGCCCAGGCGCTGGCGCTCAAGACCACCGCCGACGTGACCACCGTGGACGGCGGGAATATTGCAGCGGCGCTGCGATAAAATGCTATCGTCACTCCGGATCGAGACCTCAAAGGAGCTATGACCATGCTGCGCATCCTAGCCATCATTGGCCTGCTGCCTCTTCTGCTGCTGGCGAGCCCGGCCTCCGCGGCCACCAAGGAGCAGAAGATGGAAACCTGCAAATTCGGCGCCGATGACCAGAAGCTCGAAGGCGCCAAGCGCAAGGCCTTCATCGCCAACTGCATGTCCAACCGGAACGACAAGCGCGGCCCGGCCGTGGCCGCCAAGAAGCCAGCGGCGAAGAAGCTGATCACCAGTCCGCCCGCGGACACGGCGCCTGCGGCCCCGAAGCAGTGAGCGCAGGCCGCTTTTCCGATCGAGCGCGACGGGCTTAACCCATGCCGGAAGCAGATAAAGCAGGCGAACGCTATCAGGCCGACCGCCCACAAGCCGCGCCGGGATTTTTCCTGAAAGGCTCGCACCAGCTCGACTGGGGCATGAAGAACCGGCTCGCCCGCGTGTTCAATCCGGCATCGGGGCGCACGGTGATGCTCGCCGTCGACCACGGCTACTTCCAGGGGCCTACGTCGGGCTTGGAGCGCATCGACCTCTCGATCGTACCGCTGCTGCCGCAATGCGACGCGCTGTTCTGCACCCGCGGCATTTTGCGCTCGCTCATCCCAGCTGACACGCAGAAGCCGATGGTACTGCGCGCCAGCGGCGGACCCAGCATCCTGCGCGAAGAATTATCAGATGAGCAGATCGCCATGGACATGGACGACGCGGTGCGCCTCAACGCCGCCGGCGTCGGCATCCAGGTGTTCATCGGCGGCGAGCACGAGACGCGCTCGGTGCACAACATGACCCGGCTGGTGGACGCCGGCTTACGCTGCGGCATGCCGGTGATGGGCGTCACCGCGGTCGGCAAGTCGATGACGCGCGACGCGCAATATTTTCGCCTGGCCTGCCGCATCATCGCCGAGCTCGGCGCGCAATACGTCAAGACTTATTACGTCGACGACGGCTTCGAGACCGTCACCGCCTCCTGCCCGGTGCCGATCGTGATGGCCGGCGGCAAGAAGCTGCCCGAGCTCGACGCGCTCACCATGGCCTACAACGCCGTGCAACAGGGCGCCGCCGGCGTCGACATGGGCCGCAATATTTTCCAGTCCGACGCGCCGAAGGCGATGATCGCGGCGGTCAACGCGGTGGTGCACAACAACACCAAGCCGAAAGAGGCGCTGGAGATTTACAAGTCGCTCAAGGCCAAGGGCTGAGCACGGACGCTTCACCCCGCCCGGGCGCGCAGCTTTCCGGTTTCCGCAGCCACGCCGCCAATCTCGCCGCCTTCCAGCCTGCGCGCGAACAAGGCAACGATTTCGGACGCTGGGCGCGGTCGCGAGAACACGTATCCTTGAATCTGCGTGCAGCCAGCTTCGCGCAGCTTGGCAACCTGATCGAGAGATTCCACACCCTCCGCCGTCGTCGACATCCCGAGCGCGTCGGCGAGCGCAACGATCGCCCGGATGATCGCCACGCTCTCCTCGCCGACCGCCACCTCATCGATGAACGATTTGTCGATCTTGATCTTGTCGAATGGGAAGCGCCGCAGGTAGCTCAGGGACGAGTATCCGGTGCCGAAATCGTCGAGCGACGTGCGAACGCCGAGCGTGCGCAGGTTTCTCAACATTTCATAGGCATGGTTGTTGCCATCGATGAAGAGCGACTCGGTCACTTCCAGTTCGAGGCGCTGTGGCGGCAGCCCACTGTCCGCCAAGGCAGCAACCACGGTTGCTAGCAATTTCTGGTTTTTGAATTGAACCGGGGAAAGATTCACGGCAACGACCGTGTCCTCGGGCCATTGGCGCGCGGTCTTGACGGCCTCGCGCAGCACCCATTCGCCGATCGGCTCGATCAGCCCGGTTGCTTCCGCGACCGGAATAAATTCGACCGGCGAGACGAAGCCCCACTCGGGCGATTTCCAGCGCACCAGCGCCTCGCAGCCGGCAACAGTGCCACTGCGCAGGTCAACCAAAGGCTGGAACACTACCTGGATCTCGCCATTGTCCAGCGCCGATCGCAATCCGACTTCCAAGGCACGGCGACGATGCGCTCCCGCTTCCATCTGCGGCTCGAAGAAGCGGTAGGTCGCCGCACCGTCCGCCTTGGCGGCGAAAAGGGCCAGATCCGCTTTCTGCATCAGGGCGTCCGCCGCCCAACCATCGGCAGGCGCCACGGCGATGCCGAGACTGATGTCGATCACGATATCGCCGTATTCGAGCTTGAAGGGCGACTTGAAGGCATCGATGATCTGGCGCGCCAACACCATCGTTCCGGCCGGCGGGTCGGGCAAAAGTTGCAGGATCGCAAATTCGTCGCCGCCCAGCCGGGCCACGATGTCCCGGTTGCTCGCGCAAGACCTGATGCGTTTACCGACCTGCTTGAGCAAGGCATCTCCAACAAAATGACCGAGTATGTCGTTGACCGATTTGAACTGGTCGAGATTGAGACAAAGCAGCGCCGCCGACTGGTCGTTTGCGCGCGCTTCGGCCAGCGCACGATCGACCTCTTCCTGGAAGGACGAGCGGTTTGGGAGTTCTGTCACCGTGTCGTAGCGCGCAAGATGGATAATGCGCTCGTCCGCAAGCCGCTTCTCCGTCACGTCGGCGCCGACGCCATGATAACCGGTGAACACGCCCGCATTGTTAAAAACCGGCTTAGCGGACAGCAGCCAGTAGCGCCGACCCGCTCCGACTCGAACCGGCAGTGTGACGTCGCGAAACGCGGCGCGCGCCGCTATGCTTTTGAGAATATCCGAGAGCTCCCGAGGCCGATATTCTTGCTGGCCGCCAATGACGTCGGAGAACAGCGCACCTTGAATTTCGGACGGCGTTTTCCCGGCGGCCTCGGCAAAGCGATCCGATACATGCATCAGAATGCCGTTGTCGTCGGTCTCCCACAGCCAGTCACTCGCATTTTCCTGGAAATCGTTGAGCAGGAGGCCGATGACTTCGCTCTGCGCCTCGAGCTTCAATTGGTCGCGAAGGTGGCGGACGAACAGGGCACCGTGGGCGACCAGGTTGCGCGAGATGAACACCGCGTAAAGCAGAAGCAGCACCGCCACGACGACAAACACCCGGTGCCCGGCGAGCAACAGCGCGCCCACCGACGCGAGCGCGGTCATCCAAGTATAGGCCAGTCCGGCTTGGGGCACCGTCGATAGACAGAAGGCCCCGCCGGAAATCATCCCGGCCATCAGACAGCCAAGAATCAACTGATGCATCAGGTCGGCGCCGGGAAACAGCATGAGCGGCGCCGCGCCCCAGGTCCCCCCGAGAAAAGCCGCATGCAAGACCGTGCGCCGGATCGCGCGCGCAGAGGCTCCCGTCGGTGGCTTGTGTCGCGTCAGAGTCCACGACCAAAGGCTGGCGCCGGCCTCCAACAAGATCAACGCGCCCCAGATCGACAGGACCACGTTCGCCCCGGTATCCCAGAAGACGCCGACGATGATGGCTGTGTTCAAAATATTGATCGTCATGGTCAGCGGCACGAGCTGAACCACGGCATCGATCTGCGCCGCCCGGATTAGGCGACGTGCCTGTTCGTCGAGATCGTCTAGCTTGACCGTAACCCCGAACAGGAGTGCAGACAGGGACCTCGTCAACACGCGTAGATTCATAACGTTGTACCAAGACCCCTGAAATTACGATTCGGAGGACGGCGGCATTTGCTTCCTAATACGCGCTGTCAGCTTGCCAATCATTTACTAAGCAACCATGAGACGAGAGACTAATCCGAGATGTTGATTAACCATGTGCTTTCGGGGGCTGCATCGCTGGGCGATACCAACGTCGACGGCCGAGATGACTGCGGTTCCGCGTGCACAGCGCGTTGCGGACTTGACTCCGCTCCGGCCGCTTGTGACACCCCCGCCGCGGCGTGTGGCAATCATACCGGCGAAAACGGAATACTGGGGTAGTCATGATCAGAGTTATATTGGCGGCGGTGTGCCTGGTGCTCTTTGCCGCAACCCTGCAGGCCGGCGGCCTCGACGATCTCAAGGCGGCGAATGCAGCGGCGGAACAGGGCAAAGCCGACGACGCCATCCGCCTATTCACCCAGGCGCTCGCGGCCAGCGATCTTTCGCCCGCCGATCAGTTCGCCGCCCGCAAGGGCCGCGGCAACGAATACACCGGCAAAAGCCTGATCGCCGACGCCTTCGAGCGGCTCGACCAGGCGCGCGGCCTGCGTGCCGACGCCATCGCCGATTTCACCGCCGCGCTCGACAGCAAGACCGACGACGCCAGCGTCTACATCGCGCGCGCACAAGTCTACGACTTGAACGGTCAATACGATTCCGCGATTACCGATTTCGATGCGGCGCTCAAGCTAAACAACTCGCCGGTTACGCTGGTTCAGCGCGCCGGTAGCCAGAGCGCCAAGGGCGACTACGATCGCGCGGTCGCCGACTACACCGCCGCGCTCGCCATCGTCACCAAAGATGCCAAGGATCCCAAAGATCCCAAGGATGGCGATCTCAATACCTCAGATATCTATAGCCAACGCGGCTACGTGCAATTTATCGCCGCACGCTATGCCGCCGCCGCCGCCGATTTCGATAAGGCGCTGACGCTTGGGTCGGCCGTGCGCAGCGGCGACGTGCTGTGGCTTCCCTACCAGGCGGCATGGTTGCACATCGCCCGCGCCAGAGCCGGCGAAAACGACGCCGAGGAACTCGCGCGCAACGCCGGTAAAATCGACCTCAAGCAATGGCCCGGCACGCTGATCGCGTTCTTTCTCGGCCAGGCCAAGGCCGATCAACTATCGCCGCCCTCGAGCCACGGCGCCATGGGGCGCGGGCGCGAGTGCAATCTGTCGTTTTTTTCCGGCGAGCAGGCGCTCGTCAAAAATGACGGCGCCGAGGCGGCGCGGCTGTTCGTGCGCGCACGCGCGGTGTGCAACATCCACACCGTGCACTACCTCGCAGCCGGGGTGGAATTGAAGCGACTGGGGAAATGAGAATGGATGCCGTCTGCGGCATCGCATGCTGCGGCGGCGACCTTGCGACGATTTCGCGTTTCGAGGATCAATAGCTCAGCCGATGACCGCGCATATCAAACTGCAAAGTTCCTACGGCGATTTTGATCCCGCTTTCGTCAAGCAATTGCCGGCCCTGGAGAAGGCGATAATCGATCAGGGCTTGGACCCTTCGGCCTTCGTCATCGCCAAGAACCTGGCGCAACAGCCGCGTTTGCCGATTGCCTTTCGCCCGGACGGCAACCCGCTCGAATACACGGTGTTTGTGAAAGGCCGCTCGTTCACCGTCACGCAATCCGACAACCTGAGCTTCCTGACTTATTTCTACCGGCTTTGCGTCCCTGCACTTGAGAAAAAAGATGCTCCGCATTCCGTGGCGCACACGTTGCATTCGGAAGAGAAAAAACTGGAAGCGCTAATTGGCCGGCTGGAACGCTGGCTCGATACGCCGATTTAAGCGAAACTATCGGCGCTGGGATATGGCGCACCATGCTGACACTGCCCCCCTTGGAATTGGCCGGACGGCTCGCTCTCGCGGTCGGCCTGGCCGTATTCATGGGGCTTGCGTTCGAGGAGACCTATAAGACCGAGGAGCGGTCGAGCCCGGGCGGCATCCGCACCTTTCCGATGCTCGCCATGTGCGGCGCCACGCTCTATCTGATCGAACCGGCGCACGCGATCGCCTTTGTCGCCGGCCTGGTGGCGCTGGGCGCCTGGCTACACGCCTATCTGCGCGCCGCGCCGCCCGCGCGCGAAGCGCCCACGTTCATGATCCCGGCGTCGAACCTGCTCGCCTATGTGATCGGGCCGATTGTCTTGCTGCAGCCGCCCTGGGTGGCGGTCGCGCTCGCGGTCGCGGCCGTGCTGTTGCTCGGCACGCGCGAACGGCTGCACCGGCTCATTCACGTGGTGCCGCGCGACGAGCTGTTGACTGTCGGCGAATTCCTGATCCTGGTCGGGATCATCCTGCCGCTGGTCCCGCACGAGCGGGTCAGCAGCCTGACGCCGCTCACGCCCTATGGGATTTGGCTGGCGGTGGTGACCGTCTGCACGCTGTCCTATCTGAGCTATCTACTGCAACGCTACGCGCCGATTAAAAACGCCGCGCTGCTGCCGGCAGTGCTCGGCGGCGCCTATTCCTCCACCGCCACCACCGTGGTCCTCGCCAAGCGCCTGCGTGAGGCCAAGCAGGCGCCGGCGGATATCTCGGCCGGCATCGTCGCGGCCACCGCGATCATGTATGTCCGGATCGGCGTGGTGGTCGCCTTGTTCGATATGCATATTGCGCTGACGCTGGCGCCGGCGCTTGTCGTCTTGGCCGCGATCGGCGCCGCGCTGGCGATCTACGAATGGCGCCGGCCGCGGGCGCGAAGTGCCAAGACAAATCTGGTCGTCCTGCCGAAGAATCCGCTGCAGATCCCGGCCGCGCTGATTTTCGCCGCGCTCATCGTCGTGATCTCGGTCATCTCGGCCTGGGTGCGCGGCGCGTTCGGCGAAAGCGGCATTCTCGTGCTGTCGGCGGTGGTGGGCGCGACCGACATCGATCCCTTTGTGCTCAATATCGCGCAAGGCGGAATCGGCGGCATGTCGGTCGCGAGCCTGTGCGCCGCCGTGCTGATCGCGGCGGCGTCGAACAATGTCGCCAAGGCCGCCTACGCCATCGGCTTTGGCGGCATGGCCGGGCGCCGCCCGGCCGTGATGCTGCTGGCGCTTGCGCTGCTGGGATTGCTCGCCGCGTCGATCTATATTGTTAAAGCCTGACGGCCCGGGCCTTGAAGGAACGGCGCCCGTCGCATGGCCGTGGCGCGGACGCCGAATTGAGTGCAGCCAACTTGATCTAGCGCAACCCCAATCTTTTTAAGTCGTGCTATGTTTTTTTTAATATTAGCGACGGAGAAGACAATGCGATCATATCTTTGCTGGGCCATCATGAGTGCCCTGCTGCTGGCCGGGCCGGCACGAGCGGAAAACACGGTACCGAGCGCGGAGTTTCAAGAAATCCTGATCAAGACCTCGCTGCTCACGCTCAATGATGCAAACCTGACCGGCAATTACGCGGTGCTGCACGCCAAGCTGGCGAAAGTGTTTCGCGACCAAATCACTCCGGACGGCTTGAAGAAGGGCTTCAAGCCCTTCGCCGATCAGAAAGTCGATTTTGGACTCATTTCCGCAAAGCCGCCGATCGCCTCCGTCGAGGCGAAGATCGACAACCGCGGCGCGCTGCTCCTGCGCGGCTACTTCGATACCGCGCCGAGCCGCGTCACCTATGAACTCGATTTCCTCCCTTCCGAAGGCCTGTGGAAACCCATCATGCTGAACGTTCGCGTGAAGCCGCCGAATGAGAAATGAAAACCTGTCACGTTCAAGCCAACGCAACACAATAGAGGTGAGTCATGTCCAGCCCTGCTCAGCCCGCCGCCCCCAAGCCGGTGTCGACTTGGCGCAAGGTGTTTGCCGCCATCCTCGATTTCATTTTCATATTTGCGATCAGCGGCTACGTCGTCGCCTCCATAACCGGCAACACGACCGAGAGCGGTTTCGATCTCAAGGGCGGGCCGGCCTTCATTGTGTTTGCCATCATCATTCTTTATTTTATTCTATTCACGCGGTACCTGGGCGGAACAATCTTCCAACGCCTGCTGCGGGCGCGGTGACGACTCTGCGAGCGAGCGGCGGACGATAACGTCCGCCCTCAATCGCTCTGCAAGATGACGTTCTTCACCATCGGATAGATCTGGTTCTGCCAGGTGCGGCCCGAGAACACGCCGTAGTGCCCGACGCCGGCCTGCATATGGTGGCGCTTGCGGGAGGGCCGCAATGACGTGCACAGATCGTGCGCGGCCAGTGTCTGCCCGACCGCGCAGATGTCGTCCTTCTCGCCCTCCACCGTGAACAGCATGGTGCGCTTGATCGCCGCCGGCTCGACCGGCCGATCCTGATAGGTGAGCGCGCCCAGCGGCAGCGCGTGCTCCTGGAACACCAGCCGCACGGTTTCCAGATAAAATTCCGCGGCGAGATCGAGCACGGCGAAATATTCGTCGTAGAACGCCTTGGTGGCGGCGGCCTTTTCCGCCTCGCCGTTCGCCAGGTGCTCGTATAATTCCTTATGCGCCTTCACGTGCCGGTCCATGTTCATGCTCATGAAGGCGGCAAGCTGCACGAAGCCGGGATAAACCTTGCGCCCACCTCCGCCGTAGCGGTAGGGCACGCTGGCGATCAAGTTCTTTTCGAACCAGCCGATCGGTTGGCCCTTGGCGAGCTCGTTGACCTTGGTCGGATTGACGCGGGTGTCGACCGGGCCGGCCATCAGCGTCATCGAGCGCGGTGCGGCCGGATTGTCGCCCTGCGCCATCACGGCCGCCGCCACCAGCGCGGAGACACAGGGCTGGCACACCGCCACCACATGGGCGCCCGGGCCGATCGTCTCCAGGAAGCGGATCAGGTGGCCGGTATAGTCGTCGAAGCCGAAACGGCCTTCGGCGGTCGCCACGTCGCGCGCATTGTGCCAGTCGGTGATGTAGACGTCGTGCTCGGCCAGCATGGTGCGCACGGTGGCGCGCAACAGCGTGGCGAAATGGCCGGACAGCGGCGCGATCAGCAGCACGCGCGGCTGCGCCTGCTCGATGTCCTTCTTGAAATGCAGCAGCGTGCCGAACGGCGTCGCATCGGCGGCTTGCTCGCTGACCGCCACCTCGCGGTTGCCGACCATGACGCTGTCGATGCCGTAAGGCGGGCGGGCATGGGTGAGCCCCGCGCGCGCGATCAGCTCATAGGCGGCCGTGAGATTGCTCAGCGCCGACGGCCGCACCGAACCGTTGAGCTTTTCGCTCCCGGTTTTGAGCGCCATGCCGGCAAGGGCGCGCACCGGCGCCATGATGTCGGAATACGCCTGATAGGCCTGATAGAGCATCGAATCCCTGGCGGTCCCGGCGGACTGCAGGGTAAAGCTAGTGCATTTTATGTTGCAGTGCGAGATAAAACTCGCCGCGACCTGGGGACAAGCCACCCGCTAGGCCATTTTGCAGCACGGGAAGGTATTGATCCGTCATAACTTTCGTCTAAGCTACGCAACGCCGGGCCGTGTCGAACAGGGATGTGATTGTGCCCCATGGCCAAGGCTGCCCTCACCATTGCCAGCAAGAATTACGGCTCCTGGTCGCTGCGCGGCTGGCTGTTGTGCAAGATGGCCGGGCTCGATTTCGTCGAGCAGGCGGTCGCCAGCGACGACCCCTCGACCCGCGCCGAGCTGCTCTTGCTGTCGCCCTCGTTCCTGGTGCCGTGCCTGAGCCATGACGGCATCAAGATCTGGGACACGCTGGCGATCGCCGAATACCTGCACGAGATATTGCCCGACGCCGGGTTGTTGCCGAAGTCGCGGGCGGCGCGCGCGCATTGCCGCTCGGTTTCCGGCGAGATGCATTCCGGCTTTTCCAACCTGCGCTCGGCGCTGCCGATGAACCTGAAAGCGCATCATCCCGGCTTCAAGGTCTGGGCCGGCGCGCAGGCCGACATCGATCGCATCGTCAGCATCTGGCGCGAGTGCCTGGCCGCCAGCAAGGGGCCGTTCCTGTTCGGCGAGAAGCCGTGCATGGCCGACGCCATGTTCGCCCCGGTGGTGACGCGCTTCCTCACTTATGACGTGAAGCTTGATTCCGACTGCGCCGCCTATTGCAAGGCGGTGATGGCGCTGCCGCAGATGCAGGAATGGGTCGACGGCGCCAAGACGGAGCCGGACGAGGTGGTGGAATTGGACGTCGAATTTTAGCGCGGCGTCAGAGCTTGGCGATCGCCGCCCCGCCGATTGCGCTCAGCACGACCACCAGCCAGGGCGGGACTTTCCACATGAACAGCAGCAGGAAGCCGGCAACGGCGAGCGCAAAATCGGCGCCGCTGCTAATGCCCGACGTCCACACCGGATTGTAGAGCGCGGCAAGCAGCAGACCGACCACCGCCGCATTGACGCCGCGCAGCGCCGATTGCGCTGCGGGCCGGCGGCGGAGCTCGTCCCAGAACGGCAGCGCGCCGATGGTGAGGAAGAACGAGGGCAGGAACATCGCGACAAGACACAGCGTCGCGCCGAGCCAGCCGTTCGGTTGCGGCCCCATGACGGCGCCGAGATAGGCGGCGAAGGTGAACAGCGGTCCGGGCACCGCCTGCGCAGCACCATAGCCGGCGAGGAAGGCATCGTTGCTCACCCAGCCGGGGGGCACGACGGACGCCTGTAGCAGCGGAAGCACCACATGGCCGCCGCCGAACACGAGCGAACCGGCGCGATAAAACGCCTCGAACAATTCGAGACTATGGTTCGGAACGGCGGCGATCAGCAGCGGCAGTCCGAGCAAGATCGCAAAGAACACCGTAAGTAGGACGGCGCCGGTCGTCCGGCCGACCTTCAACGGCAGCGACACGTGATCGGCCGGAATGTTGACATGAAGCATGGTGACCCCGGCGGCGAAGCCGAGAATGATCGCCCCGATCTGGCCCCAGGCGGTTGGAAACGCCAAAACAATCACCGCGGCAGCGACGGCAACCGTCGCGCGATCGCGGTCGGGCGCCAGCGAGCGCATCATACCGAGCACGGCTTGCGCCACCACCGCGACCGCCACGACCTTCAGGCCGTGCAGCCAGCCGCTGCCGAGCGCATCGCCGAACCGCCCCACTCCATAGGCGAACAGCACCAGCGCGAGCGCCGAGGGCAAGGTGAAGCCCGCCCAGGCGGTCAACGCGCCCGCGTAGCCGGCGCGAAAAAATCCAACCGCAATGCCGACCTTGGTGCTAGCTGGACCGGGCAGGAATTGCGACAGCGCGATGAGGTCGGCGTAGGTCTTCTCGTCGAGCCATTTGCGGCGCTCGACGAATTCGGTGCGGAAATAGCCGAGATGCGCGATCGGCCCGCCGAACGAAGTCAGACCAAGGCGGAGAAAAACGCGGAGTACCTCGCCCAAACTCGAATGCGGCCCTGGCGTTTGCTGTGAAGCCATTTCACTTCCCCCCGAAAGCGATCGTACGCCTTCAGCGGCGCGCCAGCCACTTCCCGATCCGCTCCACCGCCTCGTGCATCTCGGGAGCCGAGCCGGACGAGGTGGTCGAATTGGACGTGGAGTTCTAAACGATCAGGCGAGGCCGTATTTTTTCGCCCGCGCGTTGAAGTCGGGATAGCCGATAAAGTTCTCGAATTCCGCGATGCCGCCCCGCACTTGCGGTATGTCATCGGCATTGCGCGTGTGCGTGAATGCGTCGAGCGCGGTTTTCACGCCGTGATAGGCCGCGTACAGCGAAAAGCCGTAATAAAGAACGACATCGGCGCCGGCGGCTTCTTCGTCGGCCACCGATCGGCCCGGCGTATCGGTGATCATGATCTTGCCCTTGATGCGCGAGCGCAAGCCGGCCAGCTTCTTGGGCCCGATGCCCACCGGCATGACCAGGTCGGCGCCGGCATCGGTGCAGGCATTCATGCGCTTGATCGCGTCCTCGACGTCGTCGAACGCCCAGGCTGCGTCGGTCCGTGCGATGATCAGGAAATCCGAATGCGCGCGCGCATCGAGCGCGGCGCGAATCTTCTGCACCATCTGGTCGCATGACAGGAGAACCTGCGGCACGTCCGCATGTTTTCCGAACTCGTGATCCTCGATATGAATGCCGCAAACGCCGGCCTGCTCGAATGAGCGGACTGTGCGCCAAATATTCGCGGTGTTGTTCCAGCCGTTCTCGCCGTCGGCGATGACCGGGAGATCGACGGCGTCGGCAATCCGCTTGGCGTGGGCCGCCATTTCGTCCATCGTGACCAAGCCGACATCCGGCATGCCGAAGCCGGCCGCCGCGGTCGCATAGCTGCCGATATAGACGGCCGGAAAACTCGCGCGTTCGACCAACTTTGCGCTCATCGGATCATAGGCGCTGGGAACGACAAGCGTCTTTCCGGACGCGAGCATAGCGCACAGCTTCTTGCGATTGGTCTCGGCTTTCGTCATGGCGGCGTTCCCAAGCGATCGTGGCGTGATCGCATTCGTTGTGAGTGCACGGGCCTAGCGCGGCGCTTTGCTGAGCCAGCCCCCGATCCGCTCCACCGCCTCGTACATCTCGGCGGCCGAGCCCGCATAACAAAAGCGCAAGAAGTGCTTGCCGTTCAGCGGATCGAAATCGATGCCGGGCGTCGCCGCCACATGGGCCTCGTTCAGCATGCGCTTGGCGAAATCCAGGCTGTCGTCGGAGAAGCGCGAGATATCCGCATAAAGATAGAACGCGCCGTCCACCGGCAAAAACTTGTCGAGCCCGGCTTTCGGCAGGCCTTGCGTGAGAATGCGCCGGTTCTCCTCGTAGCTGTGCTTGACCGCCTCCATCTCGGCGCGGCCGTCGAACGCGGCCTCGGCCGCCACTTGCGACAATGCCGGCACCGAGATCGCTAGATTGCCTTGCAACCGCTCCACAGCGCGCACGTGCGTGTCCGGCACCACCATCCAGCCGACGCGCCAGCCGGTCATGCAGAAATATTTTGAGAACGAATTGATCACCAGCGTGCGCTCCGAGAAATTCGCCGCGGTCTCGGCGGCAAATGCATAGTCGAGGCCGTGATAGATTTCGTCGGAGATCACGCGGATGCCTTCCGCTTCGGCGACCGCGATCAGCCGCGACAAGGTATCGGCATCCATCATGGTGCCGGTCGGATTGGCCGGGCTTGCCACCACCACGCCGGCGAGCGGCGCCTGGCGGTGGGCGGCAATCAGCGCGTTGGCCGACAGCGCCCAGCGCGTCTCGGCGGAAGTCTCGATCAGCACCGGCTCGCAGCCGAGCGCGGAGAGGATGTGCCGGTAGGGCGGATAGCCGGGATTGGCCAGCGCCACCCGGTCGCCCGTCTCAAACAGCGCCAGAAACGCCAGGATGAAACCGCCCGAGGAGCCGGTGGTGACCACCACGCGCGCCGGGTCGAGCGCGAGGTCGTAGGTGTCGGCGTAATGGCGGGCAATCCGCGCCCGCAAGCTAGGGATCCCAAGCGTCTCGGTATAGCCGATGCGGCCGTGCGCGAGCGCGGCCTGCGCCGCGGCAATCGCCGTTGCCGGCGCGGGCGCCGCCGGCTGGCCCACCTCCATGTGCACGACGCGGGCGCCCTTGGCCTCCAGAAGCGCGGCCGCCGCCATCACGTCCATGACCATGAACGGCGGCACATTGCTGCGTTTGGAGGGCGTTAGCAGGTATTTTGCCGCCTCAAGCATCACTAATCGACCTGTTGGGCACTACCCCCGCCCCGCTGTTGCCGTATTCCCCGGCTTGCTATGGCGCCTTGCGTTTTTCATGACTCAGACGTGATCGCAAGTTGCGTTGACCGCCCTAGGGCGCGTCACTAGGTTCACGCCCATTCGGTAGTAAAGATCGGCATGATCGAGAACGGGACACCTATCAGGGCATGGCGCATGGCGCCAGCGGGGCGCGCACTCGCGTTTGCCACGGCCATTGCGGTTGCGGCCGCCGGCGGCGGTCCGGCGCGCGCGCAGGATTTGCCGCGCGGCATGCCGATCATCCGCGACACCGAGATCGAGCAGTTGTTGCGCGACTACGCGACGCCGATCCTACGCACGGCCGGCCTTTCCCAGCAGGGCGTCAAGGTGGTGGTGCTCAACGACCGCGCCTTCAACGCTTTCGTCATGGACGGCCGCCACATCTTCATCAATGCCGGCGCGCTGTTCGACGCCAAGACGCCGAACGAGATCATCGGCGTGTTCGCGCACGAGACCGGCCACCTTGCCGGCGGCCACTTGCAGCGCCTGCGCGAGCAGCTCGCCACGGCGCAGACCGCGTCGATCATCGCCCTGTTGGCCGGCGTCGGCGCCATGGTCGCCACCGCGCGCTCGGGCAGCGGCAACGTCGGCGCCGCGGCGATCATGGCGCCGCAGTCGGCGATCCAGCGCTCGCTGCTTGCGTATGTGCGCACCCAGGAAGATCAGGCCGACCATGCCGGCGTGAAATTCCTCAACGCCACCGGCCAGTCGGCCCGCGGCATGCTCGAACTGTTCAAGCGCCTGGGTAACGAGGCGCTGTTCAATTCGCGCTATATCGATCCCTATCTGCAGTCCCACCCGCTGCCGCCCGAACGCGTCGCCGCGCTCGAAGTGCTGGCCAAGGCGAGCCCCTATTTCGACCGCAAGGATCCGCCGGAATTGCAGCTACGCCACGACATGATGCGCGCTAAATTGGCCGGCTTCCTGGATCGGCCCGATTCAGTCGCGCGCCGCTATCCGCTCGGCGATCACAGCCTGCCCGCGCGCTATGCCCGCGCGATCTCGACCTATCGTCACGGCGATGGTCGCGACGCGGTCGTGCAGATCGACGGCTTGATCCAGACGCAGCCGAACAATCCATATTTTTATGAGCTCAAGGGCCAGGCGCTGCTGGAAGGCGGCCATCCGGCCGAGGCGATTGCGCCGCTGCGTCAAGCGGTGGCGCTCGCGCATGGCGTCCCGCTGATGGATATCATGCTCGGCCAGGCGCTGATCGCCACCGGCAATCCCAAGAACGCCGCGGAAGCCGTCCCGCTTCTGAACGCGGCGCTCAGCCGCGAACCTGAATCGACCGACGCCTATGCCCAGCTCGCCATGGCCTATGGCCGCAAGGGCGATCTCGCTCAGGCCGACCTCGCCGCCGCACAGGCTGCGTTCATGCGCGGCGACGTCAAGACGGCGCGTCAGCTCGCGACCCGCGCCAAGACCCGCCTGCCCATAGGCTCGCCCGCCTGGGTGCGCGCCGACGATATCGTCAACGTCAAGCCGGCCAACGCCGCAAACAAATGACCACAGCAAGGACAAAACCGATGAAATCGAGCCCGCGCACTATCGCCGCCGTTTGTGCCGCGTTGCTGGCCACCGCCGCACCGCAAGCCGTGCGGGCGCAGGATTTCTCAGCCGTCCAGCGTGGCGAGATCGAGCGCGTCGTACACGATTATCTGCTCGCGCATCCAGAAGTGCTGCAGGAGGCGATGTCCGAGCTGGAGAAGCGCCAGACCGCGGCGGAATCCGAGAAGCATAAGGTCGCGGTCAAGGAACATGCTCAGAAGTTGTTTTCCTCGCCCAACCAGGTCACGCTTGGCAATCCGAACGGCAACGTCACCTTCGTGGAGTTCTTCGATTACAATTGCGGCTACTGCAAGCGCGCCATGGACGACATGCTCACGCTCTTGAAGGACGATCCCAAGCTTAAGGTCGTGCTCAAGGAATTCCCGGTGCTCGGGCCGGGCTCGGTGGAAGCAGCACAAGTCGCCAGCGCCGTGCGCATGCAGGACAAGACCGGCAAGAAATATCTGGAGTTCCACACCAAGTTGCTCGGCGGCCGCGGTCAAGCCGACCGCGCGCGCGCGCTCGCGGTGGCCAAGGAAGTCGGCATGGACATGGGCCGGTTGGAAAAGGACATGGCCAGCCCCGAGGTGAAGGCCGCGTTGCAGGAGGATTTCAAGCTCGCCGAAGCGCTCGGCCTCAACGGCACGCCGAGCTACGTGATAGGCTCCGACGTGGTGGTGGGCGCCATCGGCCTTCCCGGGTTGCAAGAAAAGATCAACACCGCACGCTGCGGCAAGCCGACCTGCTGACGGCGCTGCGGTGCCGCTCATCATCTCTAGCTAACAGTCGGCCGCCGGCGGTTTTATTCTTCGACAGCCGTTTTGCACTGCGAAATTTTGGAACTCGGTTCCACCCGGGCGGGTTATAGCGCGCATGTATACCGTCGGCATGGAAGAAGAATATTTCGTGTTCGACGCCAAGACGCGCCGGGCGGTGCGCCGCCTCGACAAGAAATTCCTCAGCCTCGCCCGCAAAAAACTCGGCGACCGCGTGATGACCGAGATGCTGCAATCGCAGATCGAGGTGGCGACGCCGCCCTGCGCCACTATGAAGGAGGCGCGCGACCATCTCGTGCACTATCGCCGCACGCTCGGGCAAGCCGCGGCCGAGCACAAGCTCGGCCTCGCCGCCATGGGCACCTTCCCGCTCGCATTCTGGCCCGAGCAGATCGTCACGCCGAAGGCGCGCTACGGTGCGATCATGGACGACCTGCAGATGATCGGCTACCGCAACATGTTGTGCGGCATGCATGTGCACGTGGAGGTGCCGGACCTCGACACCCGCATCAATCTGATCATGCGGCTGACGCCCTATCTGCCGCTGCTGCTCGCGCTTTCGACCTCCTCGCCGTTCTGGCAGGGCCACCTCACCGGCCTGTGCGGCTATCGCCTGGCCGCTTACGATGAGCTGCCGCGCACCGGCCTGCCCGAACTGTTCAGGACCAAAGAAGACTACGATCAATTCGTCGCCGCGCTCACCTGGGCGAAGATCATCCCGGACGCCAGTTACATCTGGTGGGCGTTGCGGCCGTCGCTGGGAAACCCGACCGTCGAATTGCGCATTGCCGACAGTTGCACGCGGCTCGACGATGCCGTCGCAATTGCTGCGCTGTTCCGCTGCCTGGTGCGCGCGCTCGACCGCGACCGCGCGTTCAATGCCGGCTTCGACCGCGTCGGGCGCGCCATCACGCAAGAGAACAAATGGCACGCCCAGCGCTACGGCATTGCCGCCACCTTCGTCGATCCGTTTTCGCGATCGCCGCTCACGCTCAAGCAATGGCTCGATCAGGTGTTCGATTTCATCGCCGAGGACATCGACGCGCTCGGCTGCGCGGCGGCTATCAGGCGCCTGCACCGGATCACCGTCGACGGCACCAGCGCCGACCGCCAGATCGACCTGTTTACGAAAGCCAAAGCCGCCGGCCGCAGACGGTTAACGGCGATCAAGGACGTGATCGACTGGGCGGCGCGCGAAACCCAGGCGTTCGGCGGCAAAAACCCGTAAAGGCGCAAGCCGTCCGGGCTTCCCCTTCCCGCCCGGGCCACCTATAAAGTGGCGAAGTTTCACGCCCATCGAACACGAAAACGTAGCGTCAGCCGCCGGGAACCGATGCCCAAGACCCTCTACGTCCTTAACGGACCGAACATGAACCTGCTCGGCACCCGCGAGCCGGAAAAATACGGCCGCGCCACGCTGGCCGACGCCGAGAAGCTGTGCCGCTTAACCGGCAAGCGCTTCGGCTTCGACATCGTGTTCCGGCAGTCGAATGTAGAGGGCGAACTGGTAAACTGGATCCAGGAAGCGCAAGCCAAGAAAGCCGCCGGCCTGGTGATCAATCCGGCCGGCTACACCACCACCTCGATCGCCATTCTCGACGCGCTGCTGGCGCTGAAAATGCCGATCGTAGAAATCCACGTCACCAATATCCACGCGCGCGAAAAATTCCGGCAGAATTCCTACGTCTCCAAGGCGGCCAAGGCAGTGATCTGCGGTTTCGGCGTCGACGGCTATGCGCTGGCCATCACCGGATTGGCCGGCATGGTCGGCACAAAAGCAAAAAAGTGAAGCGGAAAGCTCGATGGCAAAATCGCCGAAAGCCCCAATCGTCGACCGCGATTTGATCCGCGAGCTGACCAAGCTCCTGGACGAAACGGGCTTAACCGAAATCGAGATCGAGCAGGACGGCCAGCGCGTGCGCGTCGCGCGCAATGCCGCGGCGCCCGCTCCCGCCCCGCCGCGCGCGGCGGCGGCGCCCGCTCCACAGCCGGTCGCGGCGCCGCTTGATCCGTCGAAACATCCGGGCGTGGTGATCTCGCCCATGGTCGGCACCGCCTATGCCGCGCCCGAGCCCGGCGCCAAGCCGTTCATCGAGATCGGCGTCCAGGTAAAAGCCGGCGACACGCTGCTGGTGGTGGAAGCGATGAAGACCATGAACCAGATTCCGGCCCCGCGCGCCGGCACCGTGATCCAGATTTTGTTCGAGGACGGCCAGCCGGTGGAGTTCGGCGAGCCGCTGGTGATTATTGAGTGACGCGAATAGTGAATGGCGAATGGCGAATAGTCGACAATTTTTACTCGCTAATCCCTATTCGCTATTCGCCACTCGCTTCTGATCGGTAGACATGTTCGATAAAATCCTGATCGCCAATCGCGGCGAGATCGCCATGCGGGTGATCCGCGCCTGCAAGGAACTTGGCATTCCGACCGTGGCGGTGCATTCCACCGCCGATGCCGACGCCATGCATGTGCGTTTCGCCGATGAAAGCGTGTGCATCGGCCCGCCGGCGGCGAAAGACAGCTATCTCAACATCCCGGCGATCCTGTCGGCTTGCGAGATCACCGGCGCCGACGCGGTGCATCCCGGCTATGGCTTCCTGTCGGAGAATGCCCGCTTTGCCGAAATCCTCGCCGAGCACGACGTGCAATTCATCGGCCCCAAGGCCGAACACATCCGCCTGATGGGCGACAAGATCGAGGCCAAGCGCACCGCCCAGAAGCTCGGCATTCCGGTGGTGCCGGGCTCGGACGGCGGCGTTACTTCCGATGTCGAAGCCGGCAAGATCGCGGACGGCATCGGCTATCCGGTTCTGATCAAGGCGGCGGCCGGCGGCGGCGGGCGCGGCATGAAGGTCGTGCACTCGGCCGCAGAGCTTTCCGTCGCGCTCGCGACCGCGCGCGCCGAGGCGAAGGCCGCCTTCGGCGACGACGCGGTCTATCTGGAAAAATATCTGGAAAAGCCGCGCCATATCGAAATCCAGGTACTGGGCGACGGCAAAGGCAAAGCCATCCATCTAGGTGAGCGCGACTGTTCGCTGCAACGCCGCCACCAGAAGGTGCTGGAGGAAAGCCCCTCGCCCGCGCTCAATACGCAGGCGCGCGACTTGATCGGCGAGACGGTGGCCAATGCCATGCGCGAGATCGGCTATCTCGGCGTCGGCACCGTCGAGTTCCTGTACGAGGACGGCAAGTTCTATTTCATCGAGATGAATACGCGCATCCAGGTCGAGCATCCGGTGACCGAGATGATCACCGACATCGACCTGATCTTCGAGCAGATCCGCGCCGCCGCCGGCAACGACTTCACGCTCAAGCAGAGCGACATCAAGTTCGACGGCCACGCCATCGAGTGCCGCATCAATGCCGAGAACCCGGTGTCGTTCCGCCCCTCGCCCGGCAAGATTTTGCACTACCATGCGCCCGGCGGCCTCGGCGTGCGCATCGATTCAGCGGTCTACCAGGGCTACACGATTCCGCCCTACTACGATTCCCTGGTCGGCAAGCTGATCGTGCATGGCAAGACCCGCACCGAGGCGCTGATGCGGCTCAAGCGCGCGCTCGACGAGGTGGTGCTGGACGGCATCGAGACCACTCTGCCGCTGTTCCGCGCGCTGGTGCGCGAGAAGGACATCATCGACGGCAACTACCACATCCACTGGCTCGAGCAATTCCTCGCCCGCGGCGGGATGGAGAGCTGACACGAGGCAGGGCTGTGGCGCCGTGGGCCGCATTCACGGACGTCCCCGCAGTGCCGACCGGTTCCTGATAGCGGCAGTTTATCATCATATCATTGGGGTTATGTTCTGCGCTGCGAACGGGCGATTGTTTGGCGCATTGATCTAACGCAATGCGCTTATCCGCCTTTAGACTAAACGGATATCAACGAATCTGCGGATGCTGGGACCCTTTTCGGGGCGATCCAGCCCCTGATCTGTGGTGTCGGTCTTCGCGGGTAAAAAAATGCCCAAGGAGATGACCGATGACGATGCCTAGCGAACAGCACGACTACATAACCGGCAGCGTAGCGGGAATACTGACATTGTTGATCATAGTGGTTGGCCTGGCGTTCGTGGGTGCGTGGTTCTATGGCTTTTGAACGCTCTATTAAGGCGCAGCCCCGGTAGCGTCGTCAGCGCTTCTTTGTTCGCAGCGCTTTGGCGCTTGAAGCAAATTGCGATTTTATAAATTTACTTGCAGGGACATTCGCAAGCCTCAATGCGAGGTCGACGTCAGCCGCTCCAACAGCCGGCACAAATCGGCCGGGTTATAGGGCTTCTTCAGGAAGATCGAGCGCGACACCGGCGGCGCCAGCGCGGCGGGCGAATAGCGCCCGGAACAATAGACGATCGGCAATTCGGGGCGCTGCGCGCGCACCTCTCTCGCCAGCATCGAGCCATCCATGCGCCCGGCGAGATTGATGTCGGTGAACAGCACGTCCACCTTCGCCCCCGACTCGAGATAGCGTAGGGCCTCCTCGCCGCCCTCCACCGCGTGCACGGCAAAGCCGTTTTCGCACAAGACCTCGGCGATCAGCTGGCTGATCAGAACCTCGTCTTCGACCACTAGGACGCTGGTAGACCGCGCCGGCATGTCGCCATATCCCCCTCAAATTCCGGTTCCCCCATCGGCCCGGAGACTGCAAGGCCCAACGTATGGCGGTGAGTTGTGTTCAATCTTTCGCCAATTTAGGCAGGTCATGGTCATTGACTGGTTAAAATCTGCCCTCCCCAGCCGGCCCGCCGGCGTCTAGAATAAAAGACCCACCGCTGACTATCGGTCCGCATGGCTAACCGCGAAAACTCAACGATCGAGATCACGCCGGAGGTGCTGCTCAAGGCCTATGCCTGCGGCATCTTCCCGATGGCGGAAAGCGCGGACGACCCGGCGCTCTATTGGATCGAGCCGGACATGCGCGGCATCATCCCGCTCGAAGGTTTCCACCTGCCGGCGCGGTTGGCGCGCACCGTGCGCGCGAGCCCGTTCACGGTCTGGGTGGATCGAGATTTCGACGCGGTGATCGACGGCTGCGCCGAAGCCAAGCTCGATCGCGCCCGCACCTGGATCAACGGCCGCATCCACAAGATCTATCGCAGCCTGTTCGAGCACGGCCATTGCCACACCGTCGAGGTCTATGACGGGGCTACGCTGGTGGGCGGGCTTTACGGCGTCTCGCTCGGCCGCGCATTCTTCGGCGAGAGTATGTTCCACCGCGCGCGCGACGCCTCCAAGATCGCGCTGGTGCATCTGATCGCGCGACTGCGCGCCGGCGGCTACCGGCTGCTCGACACCCAATACGTCACCGATCACCTGAAGACCTTCGGCGCCGTCGAGGTCGGCAAACGGCGCTATCACCGGCTGCTGGAGGACGCGATTATCGGCGACGCCGATTTCGGCGCGCTCGCGCTCGACCGCCCGCTCAGCGGCGCGGAAGCGCTGGCGATAATTAGGGGCGAATAGCGAGTAGCGAGTAGCGAATGGGGAAATTCTTGCTTGCTACTCGCCATTCGCTACTCGCTACTCGCTAGCGCACCGGCGGTAAAGATCCCGGCTGCTGCGGGCGTTGCGGTGGCGGCGGCGGGCGCCGCGTCGGCGGCAGGCGCGCCGGCTGCGTGCGCTGCGGCGCCGGCGGAGCTTCCGCCACGTTCGGATTCTGCCCGCCTTTGCAGTCGGTGATCCACACGTCGTAGATCGGATGCTCGACCGCAT
>Ga0209385_1000249_pt1 | contig 21708 bp, 6 predicted proteins | sample NGEPerB_FD_184506 | JGI IMG/M metagenome (GOLD analysis project Ga0209385, IMG submission 184506) | Arctic peat soil microbial communities from the Barrow Environmental Observatory site, Barrow, Alaska, USA - NGEE PermafrostAB12-B... | ecosystem: Environmental > Terrestrial > Soil > Wetlands >... | reverse complement strand
TTCCAAAGAGAAGCTTTGATCGGGTCACCTGATTATGCCGAGTTTCTCAACACCCCCATGCCCACTCAGCAGGCCAAACGCCACCGGTCCTGTCAATCCTCGGCATAATCCGGAACTCGGCATAAGCGGATTTATGTCGACATCCGCATAAATCCGCGTAGCGCTCGAATGGACTGCCGGGATACTCCCGGTCCATCCACTTGTCGAACGCGTAGTGCATGAAGAGGTTGGCGAGCAGCGGCGAGATCGGGGACCCTTGCGGGGTTCCCTTCTCCCGTGCCACCAGAGTCCCGTCTGGCATCTGCATGGGGGCGGTGAGCCACCGTTCGATGTAGAGCAGGACCCAGCGTTCGTCGGTGTGGTGAGCGACCGCTTTGAGCAACAGATCATGGGGAACGCTGTCGAAGAAGGCCCGGACGTCGATGTCCAACACCCAGTCCTGCTTCCAACAGCGCTGACGAGTCACGGCCAGGGCGTCATGGGCGCTTCGCCCAGGACGATAGCCATAGCTGTCATGGTGGAAGATCGGCTCAAGCTCTTCTTCCAGCAGCATCGCTGCTGCGGTCTGGGCGATGCGGTCCACCGTGTTCGGCACACCTAGCACCCTGATCCCGGTCCCGTGGTCCTTCGGTATCTCCACCGCCCGCACCGGCCCAGGGAAGTAGCTCCCCGAACTCATCCGGTTCCACAGCTTGTAGAGGTTGTCCCTCTCGTTGTCTGCAAAGCCTTCGATGCTGACGGAGTCCACGCCCGGCGCTCCATCGTTCGCCTGGACCTTCCTCCACGCCTCGTAGACGAGGCGTTTGTTGATCTCAAACGACTTCATTCCCAACTGTGATCCGTCCATCAGCTCCTCCCCCGAAGGGTTGACTGATGGGTGATCTGGCCTGCCCAGCCCCTTGGCTCCAGCCCCATTACAGGGCCTTCATCGCTACTACGAACTGGTCCGCCTCTGTGCCTCGCTTCGGTACTCTCACCCAGGTGGCCTTGGCCGCCTGGGGTTCTCCCTCTTGACGACCAGGGGGCCGACATCACCCATTTCGACTGGCCATTCGTATCGAGACGACAGATTCTCCTGTTCCATGCCAGGGCCTGCAACGAGCTCACGCCACCTTTACACCGGACACCGCCAGGGCCACGAGCAGGCAGCTCCCTGGCTCCGGACACGCCGAGAGGCGCGCCCTTGTCCCGAGGCGGGCGTGCAGCCCCGGTTTCGATGTCATCGTTCACATTCTCGATGCGTCAGCAGTGGTTTACACACGTTCGTCTTCTCGTCGCTCACCTGACCCGCTGATAGCGAGCCTTCTCCGCAGTCGCTTCCCACCCCGGCTCTTGACCGGCATGACACTGCGGCGGTTTGGGATCTCCGCCTGCACGGCGAACCCGGAGGGCCTCCCTCCATCCCTGACACAGCACGGTTCGTGCTGGCGATCTTCTACATCGTCATCACTCACCTTTCAGGACACACCACGCCCCGATGTGCCGTTTAGTGACGTATTGATATCCCGACCTTGTGAACCGGCCTGGGTTGCCTGGAGGCGTCGATCTGGGCAACTTGCCGAACGTTCGGTAGGAGTCGGGAATACTCTTCGAGATGAGAAGGGGGAGCGAATGGCAACGAAAGTGACGAAGACGTTGATCGACGACCTCGATGGCGCCGAAGCGAGCGAGACGGTCCGCTTCACCATCGGCGGCAAGTCCTACGAGATCGACCTGAGCGCCAAGAACGCCGAGCAGTTGGACAAGCTCTTGGAACCCTACAAAGCGCGGCGAGCTGGCGGACGCGCCTCGGTACGGCTCAAGGCTCGGGCATCGCGAGCGTCGGGCGCAGCGCCGACCGGCGCTGCAAAGGGCAAGACGCTGTTCTCCGGGCTGAACGCTGAGCAGAAGAACGCGTTCCGCAGGTGGGCGAACATGCCGAACGCTCGGCGCATCAGCGACGAGCGGGTGCAGGCGTGGATCGACGCTGGGAGGCCGATTGACGGACGGGCGCCAGGTCGAAAGGCGTCGGTGAAGCGCACGGTCGCACGGAGGAAGACGGCGACTCGAAAGGCCGGTGCTGCCAAGCGGTAGCGATTCTGATCCAGCCACCGGGCCACCCTCCGCCGCCAAGCAACGCGAGACCGTACCCATCGGCCTGGTCGAACTGTCCCCATACCGAGTCAACCGGTCCGGAGGTTGCCGAGGTTTCAGTCCACGCCTCCGTGGGCGGCGGACGCTCTCAGCGTTTTGAGCTTGCTTCGAGGGGCCGATCTGGGTGACAGCGGGAGTGGTCCGCCTGAGTCTGAAGTCCCAGCCACGCCTCTGATCCGTAGGCCGATTTGGTGCCTCGATCGACGTCGATGCAATGCACTGAACTGGGAGTTTTGTTGAAGGGCGTCGGCTGGAGAGGGCCTGCGTCGGGTCGCTTGGCTGCCAGTTTGGCTGCCTGAAGGGTCCCATCAACGACAATTCGCCCGCCATGAGCCCCGGTCGAAACTCCTGGTGCACGGCTTGGATGAGTTTTCGGCACCCACATGACCTCTTCAATGGCGCCGGTCAGCTAACTCACGTTGTAGTGAACGAGGACGAAGAAGTCCTCGACCTGGGCGATGACCTCAGCCAGCTGGGCGACCGGAAGGGACAGCCACCAGAGTTGGGGGACAGCCACCGAGGTCGACTCGGACTTGAGCCCGTAAAGGGTCGTCGTACCGTAGAGGGCTTGGGCGGCGAGCGCCACGTGGTCGGTCCCGGTGTTAGGCGCGGGGGGGACGGGCGGCGTACCCGAGGGCGGCGGGGTGCCGGCCGGCGTCAGGTAGGCATCGAGCGAGGTGATCGTGGCCCCCGCTCCCAACAGGGCGAACACTTCGATGTCGGTGGTCTTGAGGGTCCGGCCCCGGTACAGGTAGGGGAACCGGTCACTCGAGAGCACGAGCGGCATCTGCCCGTAGGTGGCCGTCGTGCCCGTCGGGTGCAGCATCCCGTACCACCCGGTCGGGAACTCGTGCTTCACGCTGAAGAGCCGGTCCCGGGCTGTCTGCTTGGGCGCGGCACCGATGGCCGGTGCCGCGGTCTGCACGGGCAGCGCCGGCAGGGTGGCCGAGGCGAAGGCCTGGGAGCGCAACAGGTCCCCGCCGTAGCGCGAGGTGTAGCTGAGCTTCATGACAACGTCGGTGATGGTGTCGAAGTCGATGGCGTTGGTGACCTTGGGCATGGTGAGCATCCAGCGCGAGACCACCCCGGCCGTCTCGAACGGCAGGTAGCGCTCGTCGCGGAAGTTGACCGAGAACACGCCACTGTCGTCCTGGGCGTGGCTGGTGGCGATGGCCGCCGTCGAGCCCGAGTAGTAGATGAAGCGGGGGTCCCCGCCCTTCTTCTCGGCATAGCCCGACGAGCCCGAGGTGCCCGTCCCCGGGTCGGAGCGCACCTTGGAAGAGACCAGGGTGAGCGTGCAATTGACGCTGGTGTAGGGCCCGGCCACGCACGGGATGGTGAGGCTCACGTCCCGCAGCCGCCGCAGGTAGTGCCCGGGGTAGTCCATGTCGAAGAGCTGCTCGGGCAGCTCGACCACGCACTCCCCTGTCGTCTTGAGCGCCATCAGGGCGGCCGGGTCGTGCAGGAGGAGCGACACATGGCGGGTGAGCTCGAACTCCCGCTCGTTCTGGTCCTGGTAGGCGCGCTCGAGCTGCTTGACGGCCAGCTGGAGCCGGTCGCCGGCCAGGAGGCCCTTGCGCAGGCTGTCCCAGTAACCGAACGTGATGTAGCTGGAGTCGGGCACGCCGAGCTCGCGTTGGTAGGCCACCTCGGCTTGCTGGGCCGTGCTGTAGGCCAGCTGGTAGAGCTGTGCGTAGAGGCTCGACACCTGGTTGACCATCCAGCCGTAGAGCTGCTGGTTGGTGAACTTGGAGGTCAGGTAGGTCTCGACGGCCTGGCTGTTGGTCGTCTGGGTCTCGTTCACCTTGAGGTCGTCTTGGGCGATGGTCACCCGGGTCCCCGCCGCGGCGATTTGCTGGTCGATCTGCATGATCTCGCCGGCGGCCAGGTTGTTCTGGAAGGTCCACTCCTGCTGGCGCCGGACGTAGCCCCCCATCTTCCCAGCCGACCAGGCCTGATAGGTGAGGTAGGCCGCCGCAGTCTCGATCCCGTGCACCACGGCTTCGGTGGAGGACGAGAGGTTGGAGCCGCCGAAGCTCACGCTGACGTTCCCACCGACGCCGAAGGGCTGCGCATCGATCCCGATCGAGACACTGGGGATGGTGGCCTCCATGGCGGCCAGGGTCTGGAGCACCCCGGCGCCCACGTGGAGCAGCGCCGACTGGGTCGAGAGGCCGAGTTCGGTCGCCTCCTCGTTCAGGAGCTGCACCCCGCCGGTTGATTGAGTGGTCTCGGTCGGGATGCTGACGAGCGGGATGCTGGCACCCACCGCCGGCGACGTGGGCCCGTTCCCTCCGATCAGCAGTTGGTAGTAGTTGTACTTGCTGACCGCCACCGCCCGGGAGCCGTAGAACGCGGTCACCGCCTGTTGCGCCTCGGTCACCTGCGCCACCTTCTGGTCGTGGATGAGCTTGAGGATCGCCGTCTCTTGGGTGGCCCGCAGGAGGACCAGTCCCTCGGCGTCGTTCTTCTCGAGGGCGTCGAGCAGCGAGTGGCCGAACGACTGGCAGCTGGCCGTCAGCTCGGCGGCCTTGGCGATCAAGAAGCTGTGGCGGTAGTTCGGGAGCGGCGCGGCCAGGTTGGCCAGCACGCTCCCGAGGTCGATGCCCTCGGCCGCCGCCTCGATGAGGAGGAGCGGGTTGATCGGGGGCTGGAAGAGGGCGAGCTGCTGGGGCACGCCGTGGATGTTGAGGCAGTGGCGGATCTTGTAGAGCCGGTCGGCCACGGTCGCCCAGTACCCGAGCAGCTGCTGGTTCTGCGGGATGCAGAAGAACAGCAGCTTGGACAGGCCGAGGAGGCCTCCGGAGGCCCCCCCGCCCGAGATCCCCCCGGCGAAGGGGAACTCGTTCTCCAGCATCTCGGAGAAGTTGGAGAAGGCGTCGAGCTTGGAGCGGATCTGGCTGTAGGAGAGCTCGGTCGGGCTCTCCGGCGCGGGCAGCTCCTCCGGGAGGGTGCCCAGGAGCTCGGAGGCGAAGACGTACAGCTGGGTGGCCTGGTTGATGGACTCAATGGTGTCCACCTGGCCGAAGAGCTGGTCGCCCCAGGCGATCAGGTTGTCCAGGTACGCCATGAACACGTTCTTCTGGAAGGCGCCGATGCGACTCCGGGCCACCCGGAAGGGCTCGAAGGGGTTGTGATACCAGTCCTTCACCTGGGCCACGGCGTCGGCGTCGCCAGCGTCGATGGCCTGCATCAGGTCGAGCAGCGTCTGGGGCGCGGCGGTGCGGAAGGGCTGGACCTGCCAGTAGCGCTCGGGGGAGGCGGTGGTGGTGTCCGAGTTGGTCGGGTCGAAGATGTAGCGGAACCAGCGGTCGGCCTCTTGGAACTGCTGGTTCTGGGAGAGGGTGAGCGCCACCAGCAGCGGAACGTGGAAGAAGAGCTCCCAGTTGTAGTCGGAGTAGGCACCGGTAGGTGAGAAGTCGATGGTCTCGGTTGGGTAGGGCTTCGCCACATAGCTGGTCGGCTGGTACGTACCGGGGAAATGGAACGTGGTGGGCGGGTTCTGGTTGGCCACGTTGAGCAGCCCGTCGATGCCGCCGGTGTGGTCCGTGAGGCGGTTCTCGGCCGCCACCAGGTCCTGGATCAGGGTGCAGACATAGGGATGCCGGTGGGTCTGGAAGGTGAGCAGGGTGGTGGTGGGCGGCATCCGGTACCCCCAGCCTGGCAGCGTGGCCGTGGCCCAGTTCTGGGCGTTCGCCGCCTGGAAGCTGAGGTACCCGGGCCCGGTCACCTCGAGGGAGGCGGCGGCGCTGGGGGCGGCTCCGGGGTCGACGCCGGCGAGGAGCGCCGTCGACCCGGCCGTCGTCAACGCGTCCGTCGTGGAACCGGCCGTCGTCAACCGGGCCGCCGTGGAGTCGCCTGCTCGACCCAGCACCTGGGGCACGGCCCCAGCAGCTGCGCCGGTGGCGGCCGGGTCCGACGGCACCGCGTTGGCGGCGGGGAGCGCCGGGTTCTGGGTTGCCAGGCCGGCCTGCACCGCCACCCCCGGGGGGACCGCGGTGGGGATCTCGAGGGTACTGGTGAGGACGTTGCGGATGTCGATCCTCACCGGATCGCGCAATTGGTCGGACAGCCGGTAGCCCTGGCTGGGCGTGACACAGAAGGTGCGGCCGGCGTCCTGGTAGAAGAACGGCGACTGCAGGGCGAACTGCCAGTTGTCCTGGGCGCAGCGGACCTCGAAGCGGGTGGGGGTGTCGCTGAGGAACGTGATCTTGTGGTTGGCCGGCTCCGGTCCGAAGATCTCCCAGGTGTTGTCGCCGAAGTCGCCGGTCCGCATCGTCAACTTGGGCGCCGCCTCGCGTTGCTGGCGGAAGCCGTCGTTGTAGGGGTCGGTGCCCGGGACGAGCATGACCGCGGCGGTGCCGGTGTCGTTGTAGGTCTGGTGGGGAGACTCGGCGATCCCGTCCGGCAGGGCGGGGACCCACCGGGCGACGCCGTTGATCATCACCGTCTTGAGGCCCTGGACCCAGAGGTCGTAGCTGACCGCCACCGAATCGCCACACGCGCTGAAGCGGAACTCGCCCAGGAGCAAGGGCACGCCGTGGTTGGCGCCGCCCGTGACCCCCTCCTCCGTCGAGTCGGGCAGATCCACGTAGACCTCGATGACCAGATCGGCCCCGTCGATGCGGGCCTTGAAGACGTGGGACTCAGATGGCTCGGCCAGAGGGTTCACGCCCTGCTCGGGGTTCCGGATCCTGGAGAAGTAGGAGACCATGAAGTCCTCGGTCACGGACTTGGGTTGCCAGGCCCCTTCGTAGTACTCGGTCCAGGCCAGGGTGATCTGCCAGTAGTCCATGGGCGGCGGCCCGGGGTTCGGCGTCTGGTTCGAGCCCTTCCCCGAGGTGAGGTTGCCGGACTGCGGCGGGGCGTAGCTCTGGCGGGTGAAGATGGGCCAGATCAGTCGGAGTCGGCCCTCCCACTGCGCCGCTACCAGGTGGTCACCTTGGATGTCCGCCTGCACCTCTTCCCACGGCGTCCAGCTCTGCCCGCCCAGCTGGCGACGGTAGAAGTACTGGCGGGGATCGTGGAAGGTCCGCCCGAAGACGTGCAGGACGTCGGTCGACCCGGGGGTGGAGGGGTCGGGCGGCTGCCAGAACAGCGCCCGAATGTCCAGGCGGTCCACCTGCTCGAGGCCCTGGAGGTAGGCGAGGAAGGTGGTGGCTACCGAGGCGTTGGTGATGGCGCCCTGCTGCAGGGAGGAGGCGAAGGCCTCGAAGAGCGGGGTCTGGTCGTCCCGAAGGGCGGGGAGGAGCCAGTTCTCGGGCCACAGGAAGACCTCGCGGTTCGAGGCCCACATGCTGAAGGCGCCCATCCAGTCCTGCCAGGTGGTGTTGTCGATCTGCCCCGGCTCCACCACGCTGGCAGCAGAGCCACCGGCCTCCAGGTTGAGCAGGCAACGCTGCACGAACAACTGCACCGAGTTGAGGGCCTGGCGGATCCGTGAGGTCTGCATGCAGGTGCCCATCTCGGGGTCGATCAGGAGCAGCTCGAACAGCCGGTCAGGGTCGGTCCAGCCCAGGAGGCCGAGCAGGTAGGCCACCAGGGCGTCGCGCTGGGCGGCCCGCACCGTGTCACTGAGGGGCTCGGCCGTGGCCAGCCAGGCCTCGGGCGTGTAGTGGGAGGCCGTGGCCTTCTTGATGTCGGTGGCGATAGCCTGGAGCCCGGTGAAGGACCCCTCCGGGGTCGGCCAGGCAAACGCCGCCCACGAGAAGAGCTGGGCCGGCGAGGCCCCCACCTGGAGAATCAGGGCCACGCAGGCCTGCAGCCTGGTGAGAGTAACTTCGTCGTTCAGCGGGTTGGGGCTGGTGGGGGTGAGCGCCGGGAAGAAGGTGTCGAGGAGCGCGGTGGCCACCGCCGGCGCCCAGCCGGTGGCCTGGGGCACCAGCGCGCTCGCCGCGCCGAAGCTCGGAGCGGCGAAGACGTCGACCAGGGTGACCGAACCGGCGGGCAGGCTCGAACGCAGCGCCGTGTAGGCGTCCAATCGCTGCCACCCGGCGAACAGGGCGGTGGCCTGCGCGGGGGTCGTGGTGCCGGCGGTGAGCGGCAGGGCGTCGAGGTCGAAGCCGGCGAACAGGCCCGTCTTCCCGGCGGCCGCCAGGTACTGCACCTCGGGGGCACCGAGGCCGAGCAGGTTAGCCAACAGCGCCGCCTTCTGGACCCGGACGTAGGCCAACGTGAAGGCCTGGACGACACCATCGGGCAGCAGCGCGGCCGTCGGGACAGGAGCGTTGGGAGTGGTCGGGCTCTGCCAGGTGAGCAACGCCGTGCCCGGTCCGGCCGGGAGGGAGCTGATCTGGAGCCGGATCGGCGTGAGCGTCCCGGCCGTCAGGGCTACCGTTGCCGTCGGCACGCCGGTGGTCAGGTCCGGGGTCAAGGTGAGCGAGGTCGTGAGGTCGCCCACGAACAGCGTCGGGGTGCCGTCGGTGGTCACCCGGAAGGTGAAGGTCCCACTGGCCGGCACCGCCAGCCACGAGGCGAAGGTGGCGCTGCCGGTCCCTGAGGGCAGGCTGGTCGCCGTCGTCCCCCCCGTGAAGTCGATGGCGGGCAGGTCGACGGTGGCGGTGGCCGGGCCGCTCAGGTCAGCCGTCGGGTACCAGCTGGCCGTCACCCCCGCCGTCCCGAGGGCCAGGAGGTCGCTGATCACCGGCTGACTCGACGTGGTAGGCGAAGCCAGCACGCTCTCCAAGAGCAGGCTGGTGAGCGTCGGGTCGAGGCTGAGGGCGTCGGCCACCGTCTGCTTCACCAGGGTGTGGCTGAGCAGGTTCTGGAGGTACGGGAGCAGCTTGGAGAGCAGATAGGCGAACCTGGTGGCGATGGCCGTGCTGGCCGCTAGCGTCGGGTCGGCCACCGGGTTGCCGCCCGAGTCCAACAGGACCGGGTTCAAGGATCCGTCGAGCGAAGCCGTGTTCCGCAAGAGGGTGGTGACGGCTGCTGGGTCGTCCAACAGGGGACCCAGGTTGTCGGCCACGAAGGTGGCCGGCTGGGCGAAGAGCGAGGCGATGGCCGCCCGATAGGTCGGGTCGTTGGAGACGGCGTCGAGGTCCGTCTGTTCCTGGGTGGTCATCGCCCCGACGTAGCCGAACGTGCCATCGGCCGGGTCGTAGGTCAGCTTGGCGCCCACCTCGGGTGGGGTCTTGGTGGGGTCGACCCCGAGGACGTTGGCCGCCCCGTCGAGGAGGGCCAGGGCCGCTGGCAGGGTGGCCAGTGGCGCGCTGTACAGGGCCGTGCCGTTCACCAGGGCCACGGTCTCGGTGGCCACGGCCTTGGACACCAGCTGCGTCACCGTGGTGGCGGTCAGGGTCCCCTTGGGGTCAGGTTGGACCGTGCACTGGGTGGCGATCTGGGTGAGCCCGGCCCGCATGGTCTGGGCCAGGACGAGCAGCGTGGTCTGCTGGGGGGCAAGCCCGGTGGGTGGGGCCGAGCGGTGCTCGTAGAGGTAGGCCAGCTGGCTGGCGGTGAAGGCCGAGTTGGACAGGTTCTGGGCCAGGGTGGCGAAGTCCACCGCTTGGTCTGGGGAGACGAACGGGTCGAGGGTGGGGCCGGCCAGGTTGCGCAGCGTGATGAAGTCCGACACCGAAAGTCCCAGCTGGGTGGCCAGCGTCGCGTAGCGATAGAGCGTCGACACGTTGGCCAGGGAGAGCGGCGCGGAGGACCCGATCCCGGCATCGACCCCGATGAGGTCCAGGTCGTCGGCGCTCACCTGCAGGGCGGCCACAAGGGCCGGGCTGTGGGCGCTGACCAGGACGCTCAGGTCCGAGAGCACGGCGCCGTTGGTGCCCGGCTCGAAGGCCGGGTCGATCGGGAGGGAGGCCGGGTTCAAGAAGAGCTGGGCGTAGAGCGAGTCGGCCCCGGTGGGGTCGAGATCCGCCCACAGGGCGAAAACGCACTGGAGGTCGGGCCCGTTGAGGGTGGTCTGGAGTTGCGTGGTGCGAGCCAGGTCGTGAACGAAGGCGGGCGTGATGCCGGTGGCGGCGAAGGCCTTGAAGGCCCGGTCGAGGCCGGGGATGCTCCAGCCGACGGTCCGCCACAGCCGGATGAAGGCCTGAAGGCGCTCGAGCTCGGCGTCGGTCGGTGCTGAGGCATCGGCCAGGTGGCCGAGCGTCGCGTCGGTGAGGTCGCAGCTGCCCCCGGGGCTCTCGATGACCAGAACCTGGCCGATGTCGGGATTCCGGGCCCACCACTCCGACAGCTGGGTGGTGGTGATCCCGGCGTCGGCCAGCTCACCAAGGACCGTCGGGTCCGTGGTGGTGAAGCCCGCCCCCACCAGGGTCATGAGGGCCGAGTAGCTGAGGGGGATGGACATGAAGAACTCGAGGTCCGGGCCGGCCGGGTAGGCCGGGTTGACGAAGGTGGTGACCAGCAGGGCCGTGAGGTCGGTGACCTCGATGCCGGTGCGGGTGAGGAAGGTGGGCACGCTGGCCACGGTGGTCTCCCACCCCGGGTCGGGTGAGGGGTAGCCGTAGAGCACGGGGGCGTTGGGGGCGGCCACTGCCTGGCCTTGGACGTTCTGCCCCGTGAGGAGCTCGTAGAGGTACGGGTCGAGGCCCAGCTGCTCGGCGTCGACCGCTGCCGCGGCGGCGGTCGGGTCGGTCTGGAACGTCTCGAGGACCTTGGCCCGGCTGGTGCCGAGGAAGTTGACGTAGGTCCGGGCCACCTCGATCGGCTGGTGGAACGGCAGGGTGAAGGGGAAGACCGCGCCGGCCAGCGTGAAGTAGGGCCCTGGGGTCTCGGTGGTCGACGGGGGGGAGAGCTCGTACTGCAGGGCGTCGAGTGTGTACTGCGGGTTGGCGTCGAGGGCCGCCGTCGTGGTCGACCCGGTGTCGTGAGCGGCCGCCGTGTTGGGGCCGTTGTAGAGGATGTAGGCCTCGAGGACCTCATTTACCAGGTCGATGTAGGGCAGCTCGGTGTTGGTGTTCTCGCACGTGAGCTTGAGGTAGGCCAGGTCGGGGCGCCGGCCGGGCAACGACGACCCGGACTTGCCGATCAACACGTCAAGGGGGGTGTTCCCGGCGGCGTTGGGGGCCGAGTTGGCTAGGAACTGCAGCAGGTCGACGAAGTAGGCAGCCGGGCTGAGCACCGACATGCACTCCTCACAGCCACACGGATCCAGGGCCCCGAATAGCTCGGCGTAGTCCGGGTAGGCCTCGAGGATCTGGGCCTTGGCCACCCCCGAGCCGTTGCCGTAGGCACCGCCGGTGAGGCCCTGGGGCCAGACCCCGTTCACCGTCTCGTTCAGGTTGGCCATCACCGAGAGGCTGCGGGCGTTGATGAACCCGGCCCGGCTGTAGACGGCCTCGGCCGCATCCCCCCCGCCGAGCGCCCCCGAGTAACGGTCGAGAAAGGTCTGGTGCGGGATGTCGGCCACCTTGTGGGCGGCGTCGAGGCCCTCCAAGAGCAGCGCGCTCATCGAGTCCGCTCCCACGCTGATCTGGAAGGCCCGCTGCAGGCGCTTGAGCTCGGTGACGACAGTCGGCTGGTCGGCTGTCGCCACCCCGTTCAAGGAGCCTGCGTTGGCCGCCACGTAGGTGCTGATGCGGTCGGTGCGGAGGTCGAAGCTGGGCGCGTTGGCGAAGAACTGCCCTACCCCGGTCCGGGCGGTGGAGTCGGTCACCAGGGTGGCGTCGGATGCGACCAGGTGGGCCACCGTCTCGTTGGGGAACGCCGCCTGCAGCGTACTCACCAGGGCCGAGGCGTAGTTGGCTTGCTGCTCGGCCGGAGTTGCCCCCGGGACCCCTGACGGCACGCCGACGGGTTGGCCACCGACGTCGGCCGTGAGCGCCTGGACCCAGGCCGCCTGGCCCGTGGCCACCAGGTCCTTGGGCGACGTGATCGAGCCGTCGGCCAGGAGGTGCTCGACCAGGGGCAGATGGTTGCCGGTCAGGAGGCCGAGCTGGAGGGTGAGCTGGAGCCTGGACACCGAGGTCGCGTCGAACCCCAGCGAGGCCGCCAGGTCGCTCCACATCTGCTCGGGTGCGGCATCCGAGCCCGAGACGACCGACAACAGCGTCTGCTGTTGGGCGCCCGAAAGACTCGCCGCGCCGAGGAGGCCCGAGAGCCCCGGTGACCCGGACGAGCCGGTGGCGGTGAGGACTTTCTGACCCGCCACCTGCACCACGGCGGCGCCCAGGGCGGCGGCCTCGGCGCCGAGGGCGGCGGGGATGACCCCGGCCGTGGCCGCCGCCTGGAGGTCGGCCGTGAGCACGGCCGGCCCCGCCTGCTGCAGAGCACCCCAGGAGGCGGCTAGGCCCTCACGGAGCAGTCCGTAGAGGGCGCCGACCGGGATCTCATCGACAGTGCGGGTACCTCCGGCGCCCGGGGTGGAGGAGCTTTGGCCACTGGTCCCTTGGGCACCGGTCTGCGTGGCAGGGGCACCCCGGGCGTCGTTGGCCAACCCGGCGGCGGACAGCAGGTCGTTCACGAGGCCGCTCGGCCAGCCGGTCACTCCCACCACGAAGGCCTGGTCGCTCGGGACCAGGGCGTCGACGGTGGGTGGCTCCAGGTCGAGGAGCAACGGGGCGATCCGGTCGACCAGGCGTTCGAACTCCGACGGCAGGCCGGCCACCGCACCGCTCACGGAGAGGTCGACCGTGGCTTGGCGCGGGGCATTGAAGAGTGTGGGCGAGGCGGCGACCACGTGGTGGGCGGCGTCGAGGACCCGGACGATGAGATCGGCGCTCGCCATCTCGGCCGCCTCGAACTCGGCCCGGTCGTACTCGATCGCATATTCCCCCTCCGCGTCGGTCCGGGTCTCCTCGGTGAAGTCGGGCGCGAACGGGCCGAGCGGCTGGTCGTCGCGCAGGTCCTGGTCGTAGGCGCGCACGATCACACCGATGGCCGGGCTGCCCTCGGGCCAGGTCACCCTGCCGCGCACGACGAACGGTCCGTCGCCCTGGCCGGTGTCCTCGGTGAGCTCGCTGGTGTTGATGGAGTCGTCGGTCATGTCAGGCCTTCCTGGTTCGGTGGGGGACGACGTCGAGGTAGGAGGGTGCGACCCGAGACGCAACGGGGTCGGGGGAGCGGGCGGCCCTGGGCGTCACGGGATGAACTTTCGCTGGCCCCAAATGAGGCCTTTGATGAACCACTCCACGATGCCGCCCGGGTACTGGACCGAACTCTCGGGCACCATGAAGGCCTGGCCCAATGTCCAGTCGGGAATGGGTTTGGCCGGAATCTCGGGTCCCCACTTACCGGACAACACGAAGTTCTTGAAGGTTGGGTCGCCGGGCATGACCCAGTCGCCGGGGCGCAAACCGGGCCAACCCCAGCGAGAGACGGGTACCAGGTCGTCGAGCGAGGTCCGACCCGCCTGCTCGCTCACGGACACCGGCGTCCGGTAGTAGTTGGGGCTGAACCCCTTGTCGAGATCGAGCGCCGCGTTGATCTCGTCGTCGGTGATGCCGGCCAGTGATGATGGCCCACCGCCGCCGACCAAGGGGCCGCGGCCAGGGATCCCCAGGGCTCCACCACCACCCTCGGTGATGCTGAGGGGGCTCATGCGCAGCGACAGTCCGGCCACGGCGATGTCCGAAGTGACTTGCGCGGTCTCACCGAGCGCCCAGGCCAGGCGAGGGTCTGCCCCGAGCCTGCTGGCCCCGGCCGTGGTACCTCGGGCCAGCAGCGTGCGCTGGGGGGCGCCCGAGATCACCTGCTCGGTCGCCGCCTCGACGGTGAGGAAGCCGTGTCCGGCGACTGGCACCCCGACCGCCAGCTCGGAGGTGAAGACGCCGACGACGACCTCGATGCTCCCGAGCACCAGGCTGCCCGTTCCGGTGATCCGGTAGTAGATCGGGCTGTAGTGCGGGGTGGTCGCCGCCTCGGCGTAGGCCTTGAGGAACGGAAGGTCGTCCACCGGGGCGGCCGCTGCCTCCTGCTTCTTCGGAGGAGGCTTGGGTTTTGGCTTGGGCGCGGTGTGCTGCTCAGGGGCCGGTGCGGCGCCGTCCTTGCGACCAGGGTGGATGGTCGGCCCCGTGAGGGACGGCACCGGAGGCTTGGCATCCTCCCAAATCGGGTAGCCCGCAGCCCGGGCGATTTCCACCGTCTCGGATGGGAAGTGGGGATCGTTGGTCTGGGTGCCGGTCGGGTCCACCCCGTTGACCGGGTTGTCGCGGGCGTAGACGTAGGCACTCGGGCCGTCGGCCAGGCCGGCCGGGTCGCAACTGGTCCAACGGCCGAGCCAGGTGGCCAGGTAACGAGCCCCGCAGTAGGTGAAGCCGGTCTCGAGGTCGCGCTCCTTGCCGGTGTAGCGGTAGCGCTTGAGGCTCACCTCGGCCGCCGAGGCACCGGTCTGGAAGGACGTCGACCCATAGGGGTAGTACTCCTCGTACGTGAGGAGCGCGGCCGAGGGATCGACCTCGAGCACGGCGCTGCCGAGCAGGTTGCCGAGCTGGTAGCGGGTGCTGGCCGGCGGCAACGGCCCGCCCGCTGCGGCGCTGTCGACCGTCGTGGTCTCGACCAGGGCCACGACGGCTGTCCCGCTCCCCACGTGCAGGCACTGCCGCTCGAGCGCCACCACTCCGGCGGCGTACTCCCGATAGACCTCGTAGGGCCCGAGGTAGATCCGCTCGGCCCTGGTGCCGCCGGTGCCCGCCACGGTGGCCTTGCGGACCCGCTGGCCGCCGGCGTCGTAGCGGTAGTAGGTCGTTGGGGCCGCGCCCTGGCTGACTATCTGGGTAGCCGTGGCCTCCAGCTCGTTCTTCCAGTCCCAGGCCATGAGGCTCAGCTGCGGCATGGCCGTGCAATTGCCGTTCTGGTCGTATGCGTACGTCTCGTGGACCGCACCTACCGTGGTCGAGGTGAGCTGGTTGGTGGCGGGCGGCACCGTCGGCTCGTCGTAGGCGTACGTGCGGGTCCAGCTGCCGGTGCCCGCGGCGTGTGCCAGCGAGGTCAGGTTGCCCACGTCGTCGTACCCATACCGCTCGGTGTAGGCCCGCATGGCCTGACCGTCGGCGGGCGAGGGCACGGCCACCCGGGGCCCGTCGTCCCACGTGGTCTGGGGCGACGAGGCCAGCCCGATCTGCTCGCGCCCCTGGGCCTCGATCAGCCGGTAGATGGGGTCGTAGGTGTAGTCGGCGTCGGGGGTGACCACCTGGTTGGCGAAGAACACGGTCTGCTGAGCCGCATCGGCCAGGTGCGTGACGTTGCCTACCGGGTCGTAGGTGTAGGACAGGTCCTGGAGATTCGCCGGGCTGGCGCCCCGCACGCTCTGGAGACGGCGGAGCCGGAAGGTCTCGGGGTCGTACTGGAACGCGAGGGTGACGCCGTTGGCGTAGCTGGCTGCCAGACGCCGACCCTTGGCGTCGAAGCTCACGGAGGTGAGGAACGCCGTGGCGGTGGCCGAGCCCCGCAGGTCGACCGAGGTGGCGGTGACCAGGTTGCGCTGGTTGTACGTCGGCGTGGTGACGCTGCCGTCCGGGCTGGTCGCGGTGATCACCCGGTTGAGGGCGTCGTACGTCGACCTGGTGGAAAAGGTCTCGGGGTCAAGCGCTGGGGAGGCCGACCAGTCCACCCGGAGGGTGGGGTCGGCCAGCAGCTGGCGGGTGGCCGAGAGCACGTTGCCCTCGAAGTCCCGTTGGGCGGTGGTGGCGATCCCCGCCTCGTCGCGGTGCTGGTAGAGCGCCCCGCGCAGGTTGAGGTCCTCTGCGTTGAACAAGGACTCGCCGTAGGTGAGCTCCTCGGCCACGCGCTCGGGCTGGCTCGGCCCGGTCACGGTGAACGTGGTAGGCCGCCGGAGCGCGTCGTAGGCCTGGACGGAGTCGAAATCCCGGCCGTCCCAGTGTTCCATCGGCTTGCCGTCGCAGGAGGTGAGCATCCAACCTTCGCCGGCGTCGACGCTGCGGTGATGGAACTCGGTCCCGGCCACGTCGTAGTCCTGCACGAGGATCACCCGACCCAGGGCGTCGGTTGTGGCCAGCACGTGCCCGGCGACGTCCAGGCTGACGGTGGTGGCGTACTGGCCCCCCGTCCCGTTGTCGGCGATCGAGCGGAAGGTACGGCCCAGCGGGTCGAGGTGCAGCACCGTCGGCGTGGCGGCATGGGTCGCCGCCTTGGCGGCGGCGGCGGCCTCGACCGGGCCCAATTGATTGGCTTGACGCGCCGCGTACCAGGCGCTCGAGAGGACCGTGTCGTTCTCATCTGCGATTGTCACCTGCCACGGGCCGAGGTCGACCGTGCGGTAGGCCCCGTCGGGTTGGTCCAACCGGATCACCCGGCTCAGGGGGTCGTAGCGGGTGATGGCCGTCACCCCCCAGTCGACGAGGTCCGTTTCGTCGTCGTAGGTCGGGCTGGAGTCGAAGAACGGCTCGTAGGCCTTGACCGGGTTGCCCTTGTTGTCGGGCACAACCCGTCCGCTGCCCACCCAGCGCGCCGTGGTCTGCTGGATGACCAGACCGCCTTGTGCGGTGTGCTGGAGCCGGCCCGGGCCGTCGCGCTGGGGTGCGGGGCCCGGCTCGGCTTGGACCTTGCTCAGCACCACCCGCCCGAGCCCGTCGCTGTAGTCGTAGGCCTCGATCCAAGCCGACGTAGGGTCCTTGTGCTGGACCCGGGCGAGCGCGCGGGACCAGTTCGGAACAGGGTGATCCGGGTCGCTCGACGGATCCGAGGCCCAGGCCCGGTACGCGCCCAGGTCGTAGTCGAGGCGCGTGGTGGGGTCATCGGTGGCAGATACCTCGGCCGTCGTGGTGTCGAGGTGGTCCCCCTCGTCGACCCCGGCCACCAGCTTCCCCATGGCGGCGGTCGCCACCACCATGCAGAGGGCGTCGTAGCGCACGCCGGAACGGTTGAGGTTGGGATCCGTTATCAGCCAGGGGCGGAGCACCCGGTAGTTGTGCTGGGCGGCGGTGGCGTTCCCCACCGGGTCGGTCGTGCTGACCACGAGGAGGTTGTGGCCGTCGTAGCCGGCCCTCGCAACGTTGCCGAAGGGGTCGATGCTGCCCTGGGGCAGGAAGAAGTGCGCGGCGGCGAACACCGGGTCCGGAGCCGACGGATCCGAGGAGTAAAAGGCCCGGGGCGACGGCTTCCACAGGTTGCCGTCACCGTCGAGGTCGAGGTAGCCCCCCGGGCCGATCAGCAACGCGGTGGCCGCCGCGCCGGTGAGGTGGGGGGCGAAGGCACCGGCCAGAAGCCCGACCGTGGCTGCCAGCTCGTACCGGGCGTCCACCAGGCCGAGCGATGCCACCTGGCCGGAGGGCAGTGCAGTGCTCAGGTCGTCGGCCAGGTACAACGTCCGGCTGCGGCCGTAAAGGCGCTTCTGCGCGGTGCCGTCCGGCACGGCTTCGTAGGGGATCTCCATGGCGTCAGCGGCCGAGGAGAGCAGGCCCGCCGGGTCGAAGAGGGCTCCGCCCGGCACGATGCCGGTGAGCTCGAACTGACGGGTCTCGCAGGGCACGCCGACCCGATACCAGTCGGCCTGGTCGGTCACGTTGACGACATCGTGCTCGGTATAGGTGACGATGGTGACGCCCTGTTCGGGGAAAGCCGGGATCCGGCGGGGGTAGGCCGCCTGGGCGACCTTGACCGGGTTGCCGAGCCCGTCCACCTCGAGGGTGAGGGCGTGGGCCACCCGGGGATCGTCGGGCGCGCGCTCGTACGAGGACGACAGGGTCTCGAGCTCGTAGGCGAGCCAGGCCCCGTAGGTCCGAGCGCGGTCGTCGGGGCCGTCCCCCGGTCCGACCGGCAGCTGGACGGGCGGCTGGAGGCGCATGACCAGATAGCGGTGCTCAGTCGTCGTGTAGGGGTGGACGCTGGCTGGAGACCCGTCCTCGCCGAACACCTCCTGGCGGAGCACCCGGCCCCGCAGCGCCCGGCAGGCATCCCGGGCCTCGTCGTCGCTCAGCCCGGCGTCGAGCTGGGTGGTCCCCAGCTGGGGGGCCAAAGGGTCGCCTTGGTAGTACTCCGAAGCCAGTCGTGCCGCGATGTCCTTCTCGCCGAACCAGGCGCCGGTGTGGAACCAGGTCCGGGTCCAGACCGGTGGGAGGGCGAACTCGTCGCCTTCTACGGTCGGGGTCTCCGTGAACAGCCCGGTGCCCGAGGCGATCGGGACGACGTCGGTGTCGTACTGGTCGACCCGTGCGAAGCCCCGGAACTCCCGCTCGACCCCGTCGTAGTAACCGTGGTGGTAGCTGTACGTCGAGACCACGCTGGTGCGGGTGACCTTCTCGTCGACCTGGACGCGGCTGACCACGTGCACCGGGAACGGGAGCGACGTGACCCAAGGGTTGCCGAGGGCGGCGTCCTGGACGTAGAAGGTGGTCGATGGCGCATACGTCACGCTCGTCTCGGCCCCGAGGTTGTTCACGGCTCGCGCCAGGAGGTACGGCTTCTGCGAGCTGGTGAGGTCGATGTAGCGCAGGGGCGCAACTGCATCGGCCGGCAGGGGCGACGTCCACACCAGGCAGCTGGTGCCGGTCCCCAGGAGGTCAAGCACGTCAGCGGTAGCCGTGTCGTCAACCGGGGGGAACTGGGAGAGGTCGTAGGCCGACGTCCAGCTATTACCCGACTGATTGAAGAAGATCGACGTGGTGGCTGACCCGAAGTAGACGAGATCGGCGGTGCCGGTGCCGTCGACGTCGGCCAACCGAAGGCGCTTCTGATCGAAGCAGTCGGGCTTGTCGAACCAGGGGGCAGCGTCCATGGTCACCTTGGCCCCGAAGCGCCCGTAGCCGAGGTTCGGCCAGTAGCAGACCTCCCCGTTGCGCACCCGGACCAGGTCGCTCAGGCCGTCCCCGCTCATGTCGGCGAGGTAGATCGATCCGGTGCCGTCGGCCAGCATCAGCGCCGGTCCTGCGTCCTCGTCGGTGGGCTTGCGCACCGTCCCGGGTCCGCTGAAGCCCTCGTAGGGCACGAAGCGGTACCAGGTGATCACCTCATCCTCGGTGAGCAGCACGTCGGCCAGGCCGTCGCCGTCGAGGTCGACCAGCCGCAGGTTGGGGCTCGTCCAGTCGATGCTGGCTGACGAGCTGAGCATCCGGAACGGCGCCCAGGCCCGAGCGCCCTCTGAGAAGCCGTCCCGGGAGGCGCCCGTGTCGATTCCCCCGCGCTCGTAGTACCCGGCCGAGGGCGGGCTCAGCCGGACTGCCGCCAGATGCCCGTCACCGTTGAGGGAGGTCAGCTGGGTCCGCCCGCCCAGCTTGCCCACAGGTTTCTCGGCCACCAGCTCGAGCGGGCCGAAGCGCGCTGAAGGCCCCGACCCGTCGGGGTTCCAGGCGCTGAGATTCCGCTTGTAGTACCAGGCCGTGTCGTCCTCGGTCAGGAGGCCCTTCAGCCCCTCCCCGTCGAGGTCGACCCAGGGATGCCGGCTGCTACCGGCGTCGCCCAGCAGGTTCTGCAGGCTGTCGGGGTCGACAAGGGTCTGGCACGGCCCGGTCTGCAGGGGGGCGTAGTGCAGCTCGAGCGGGGGCAGTGCTGCCGTCTCGTAACCGGAAGCTCCGAGCAGCCAACCGGTCTGGGTCACGGTGCCGAGGAAGCTGTAGGCGGGAAGGTCGGCTGTGGCAGGCGAGCCGTCGGGCGTCAGTGAGTACGCGAGGTCGAGTGAGCGGACCACGACCGACGGCGTCCCGAGCTCGGTCGGGAACTGGTGGAACATGAGGAACCGGCGGCAGGTGCGATACGTGCGCACCTCGAAGCCCGACCGGTAGCTGGAGAAGGGGTCCGGTCGGCAGAGCCACGGCAGAGCCTCAGCGGGCAGCGGATTGTTGAGGTCGTGCTCCCCGTAGTCGAGGACCAGTTGGAAATCCCAGGTGGTCGGTAATGTCGTGTCCCGGGTCGGGTCGTAGGGGACCTCGTTGCCGTAGAGGACGCGTTTTAGATACCGGTTGGCAGTAACCACCCGACCGCCCTCGGAGGCCACGGCTGGCACACCGACCGCGTCCTCAGCCTTGTAGACGTAGGAGATGGCGTTGCCCTGGGCGTCGTAGCTGAGGTCGAGGAGCCAGCTGAAGACACGGGTGAGATCGTCGGGGTCGGTGATCCGGCTCGTCGGGTCCTGGCCGAAGAGGCTGGTTACGTTCCCTCGGGTGGTGGTCCGCCAGTGCACGTCGCCGGTGGCCGTGGCCTGCCAGCGTTCGATTCGGCTGAAGGCGCCCTCAACCCGGGGCCGGTAGCGCCGCACCTCATAGGAGGTAGCGCCGACCGACGTCGAGAAGGTGTCGGGCGTCCACGGATCTCCCGGCGACGCCGGCGGCACGAGCAGCGGGACGAGGTCCTCGGCGCCCGACAGCACGACCACGTCGGTGTCGTCGGCGTCGCCGTAGCGGGGAAGGCCCTTAGAGGTCTTGCGGGTGACCGCCGGTACCACCAACTGCCAGCCCAGGCCGAAGGGACCGTTCCCCGCACCCGAGTCGTAGCTGAGGTGCAGCTCGGGACCGAAGCCCTGCCGCGCGGGGGAAGTGGGTACGCCCACCGTGACCCCGGCCGTCCCGGTGGCCTGGGCGACCGAGAACTTCTCGTCCACCCCCCTGATGGCTCCCCCACCCTTGGGAAGCGAGATCGAGGGGATCAGAGGGTGCGCCGGAGACGGAGCAGCGCCCGCTCCCCAGTCGCTTGGGTCCCGGTCGTTCGGGCCTTCCGCGACCGAACCATCGTGGCCACCGCCCTCTCTTGCACTGCCGGCGGCGGTGGGCCACGGTCGCCCGAGCGCTGGAGGTCCGGTGGGCTCCACGACGCTACCCCCTGGTCGGGGCCTGGCGCGCTACGAGGGGGTAGCCCAATGGTCGGCTGCTCTTCCTGCTCGCCCCGGCGTCCTCGAAGACCTCAGCGAGCTCCCAACCGCGCCGCTTACACTCAGCGCCGACGGCAGCGCGGGCTTCGAGCCCCAGCCTGGAAGTCGCCTGTTCCCCGGTCGACACACGGACGTACCTAGCGACTCGGACTGCTCTGGTCGAGCTCGTCGCTTGGGACGATCTGCTCATCACCTGATTGTACGCTCGAAACGAACCTTTTGTATATGGCTGCTCGTCGCCTGGCTCTCCCTTCCCTCCACCCTGCGAAGTACATGGCCAAGCAGCCTCCGGCCGAGACAAAGCGGCAACTCCAGAGCCAACTCGACCGGTTCGCCACCTACTTCAACGAGATCCGGCCCCACCGGTCGCTGGACCGAAGGCGGCCCCTTGAGGTCTTCGCCTCGAGGGAGAAGGCGACCCCGACCGGGCCGAGGATCGACACCACCGGCTACCGGATCCGCGGGACAAGGTCGACAAGACCGGTGTGGTGACGCTGCGCTATCACAGTCGGATCCACCACATCGGGGTGGGCCGGGCGCACAAGGGACGCAGGATCATCGTCCTGGTCGCCGACCTCGATGTCCGGGTGCTGAGCGAGGATGGCGGGCTGCTCCCCCACCTCACCCTGGACCCATCCAAGGACTACCAACCCATCACCGGCGGGCCCTGATGGCCTACCCTGCATAGGTTCAACTGTCCGCGATGTCCTGAGACATCACAGTGGCGCGCTCGGCAGTGGCGCGCTCGGCAGGATTCGAACCTGCAACCTTCTGATCCGTAGTCAGATGCTCTAATCCGTTGAGCTACGAGCGCTGGTCGCAGCTCCGGTGCGAATCGGCCGGCTACACCACAATCGCGAGGT
>Ga0209385_1000248_pt1 | contig 21728 bp, 18 predicted proteins | sample NGEPerB_FD_184506 | JGI IMG/M metagenome (GOLD analysis project Ga0209385, IMG submission 184506) | Arctic peat soil microbial communities from the Barrow Environmental Observatory site, Barrow, Alaska, USA - NGEE PermafrostAB12-B... | ecosystem: Environmental > Terrestrial > Soil > Wetlands >... | reverse complement strand
TTTTGTGCCTCGATATTCGAGACCTGGCCCACGGTTGCACGGCACAGTGAATGCACTTTGCGCACTTCCCCACTTGGCATGCGAATCTGCGCATAGGCGGCGTCCTTGGCCATCAATTGCGCCGCCACTCCGGCACAGCGCACGAGCTGTCCACCTTTTCCGCGGCGTAGCTCCACATTGTGGATATAAGTGCCAGCGGGGATGAAAGATAATGGCAGACAATTACCTGGTCGAATATCGGCATTGCGGCTCGAAACAACTTGGTCACCAGGTTTCAGTCCGTCGGGTGCCAGAATGTAGCTCTTTTCTCCATCGGCATAATACAATAGAGCAATTCTAGAGTTCCTGTTGGGATCGTATTCGATGGCTACTACGCGCGCGGGAACTCCGATTTTTTCACGCTTGAAGTCAATGACGCGGTACATGCGTTTGTGTCCGCCACCGCGAAATCTTGACGTGATGCGCCCTTGATTGTTGCGTCCGCCAGTACTTCGTATGGGCTCGACAAGAGATTTTTCTGGCTGCGTCTTGGTGATCTCGGAAAAATCACTCGCGGTATATGCGCGTCGCCCTGGAGATGTTGGTTTGAATGCTCGAATGGCCATCGCCTCACTCCTCCGCCTCAGTAAAGAATTGTATATCGTTGCCGGCTTGTAGCGTCACAAACGCCTTTTTCCAGTTCGGTCTTTTGAGTACCCGGCGACCGACTTTCTTCATCTTTCCCCGTTGAACCAGGGTGGAAACGTCGAGCACTTTGACCTTGAATAGGACTTCGACGGCGTCTCGTATTTCTATTTTATTGGCATCCAGCGCCACTTCGAAGACGACTTTGTTTTGACCTTTGGCTCGTGCCGCCTTTTCCGTCAGCACTAGCGGTCGCTTAATAACGTGCTCAGGGTTCATGATTCTCGCTCCAGACAACGAGCCTCAAGTGCTTTTGCTGCGTCGCGTGACACAACGAGATGTTCGTAGCGGAGTAAGTCATAGACATTAACCCCTTCAGGAGGCAAAAACCGTGATTCGTCCATATTCCTGATTGAAAGACGAAGATTTTGGTTGTCACCACTGTCCACAACTAAGGTAGTCCCGGAGGCATTTAGGTTGGCAAGAACCGATACTATCCGCTTCGTCTTCGGTTCAGTCAGTTCAATATTATCGACAACAGTTAGTCGCCCTTCCTTGAAAATCAGGCTTAGAGCGCTTCGCAACGCCCCGACTCGGACTTGCCGTGGAGGGCGGTAGCTCCAGTCTTGCGGTCTCGGTGGGTGGGCCCGACCGCCACCGACATATATGGGAGCTCGAATCGCACCGTGTCGAGCATTACCGGTACCCTTTTGCTTGTAGAGCTTTTTCTTAGACCCTTGGACAGCTGAACGCTCTTTGGCGGCGCGTGTCCCAGCTCTGCGTGATGCTAGCTGCGCAGCCACAACCTCGTGGAGTAGGTGCTCTTTGACTTCGGCCGCAAACACTTCGTCAGCGAGCTCCATTTCTCCAACCTTTTGCCGGTCTAGATTGAAAACGTCGATCTTTGCCATGAGATCCTCAAATTCTTGGTCTCAACTCTTAATTTCGACGTCCACGCCTGCCGATAGATCGAGTTTCATCAGCGCCTCAAGGGTCTGCTGGGTTGGCTCGAGAATGTCAAGCAGTCGCTTATGCGTACGAACCTCGAATTGTTCGCGGGATTTCTTGTCAACATGAGGTCCACGTAGAACCGTGTACCTCCTAATTGACGTCGGCAGCGGTATGGGACCAGCCACACGTGCACCTGTGCGACGTGCGGTCTCGACTATGTCCGCCGTGGACTTGTCGAGCAGCTGGTGATCGAACGCCTTGAGGCGAATTCGAATTTTAGTTGTTTCAGCCATTTTTCTTCACGTCTTTCGTGGATGTCTTAGAAACACCTGCCGATTACTCGAGGATCTTGGTAACGACGCCAGCGCCCACAGTCTTGCCACCTTCGCGAATCGCGAAGCGCATTTGTTCTTCAAGCGCCACCGTCGTTAGCAATTCCACCGTCATTGTGATGTTGTCACCCGGCATGACCATCTTCACCCCTTCTGGCAGGTCGACGGAGCCGGTCACATCGGTTGTCCGAATATAGAATTGCGGTCGATAATTAGTAAAAAATGGCGTGTGTCGCCCGCCTTCCTCCTTCTTCAGGACGTACACTTCCCCCTCGAATTTCTTGTGCGGCTTGATGCTCCCTGGCTTCGCGAGCACTTGACCTCGCTCGATCGCTTCCTTGTCAATTCCGCGCAGTAGGCAGCCCACGTTGTCCCCCGCTTGCCCTTCGTCCAGCTGCTTTCTGAACATCTCTACGCCCGTCACCACGGTCTTCGCTAGCCGGTCGAATCCGATCACTTCTACTTCGTCGTTGATCTTCACCATCCCGCGCTCGATTCGGCCCGTCGCCACAGTCCCGCGCCCTTTGATCGAGAATACGTCTTCTACGGCCATCAAGAATGGCTTGTCCACTTCGCGCATCGGCTGCGGGATGTATTCGTCCAACGCCTTCAATAGTTCATCAATCGACCCGGTCCACTTTGGATCCCCATTGAGTGCTGGCAATGCCGCGCCCCGGACGATCGGCGCGTTGTCTCCATCAAACTTGTACTTACTCAGAAGCTCCCGAACCTCCATCTCGACCAATTCCAGCATCTCGGGATCCTCTACCCCGTCGCATTTATTCAAAAATACGACGATATGGTTCAACCCCACTTGCCGCGCTAACAAGACGTGTTCCCGCGTCTGAGGCATTACCGAGTCCAAGGCACTGACCACCAGGATCGACGCATCCATTTGCGCCGCACCGGTGATCATATTCTTGATGTAATCCGCGTGTCCCGGACAATCTACGTGCGCGTAGTGACGCGTATCAGTCTCGTACTCCACGTGGCTTACCGCAATCGTCACCGTCTTCGTATCATCACGGACAATTCCACCCTTTGCGATGTCCGCGTACTTTACTTCCTTCGCCTTGCCCCGCTTCGACTGTACCTTCAAGATCGCTGCCGTGAGTGTCGTCTTGCCATGGTCAATGTGACCAATCGTCCCCACGTTTACGTGCGGTTTCGTTCGTACGAACTTCTCCTTGCCCATCGTCAACCTCTCCCTTTCGGCTAGTTCCCGCGCATCTTAGCCACGACCTGTTCTTGCACAGACATCGGGGCGGCTTCATAATGTGAAAATTGCATTGTGTATGTAGCTCGACCTTGAGTCTTGCTGCGCAAGTCCGTTGCGTACCCGAACATGGTTGCAAGTGGCACTTCCGCCAAGATAATCTGGGCGCCAGTGCCACGTTGGTTCATCCCTTGAATGCGTCCACGTCGTGAGTTGATGTCGCCCATAACGTCACCCATGTTGATCTCTGGCGTCACTACTTCGACGGACATCATGGGCTCAAGCAGGTGCAGCCCCGCGCGCTTTACTCCATCTTGAAAAGCAATGGATCCCGCAATTTCAAACGCCGGTCCAGAGGAGTCCACTTCATGGTAGCTTCCGTCGTAGAGTTCAACGCGGATATCGGTCAATGGGTAACCAGCGAGTACCCCGCGCTGCATCGCGTCTCGAATTCCCTTTTCGATCGGAGCAATAAACTCTTTAGGTATCACACCGCCAACAATCTTGTTCTCGAAAGCGAACCCGCTTCCTCGCTCTCCTGGCGCGACACGAATGCGACAATGTCCATATTGGCCATGCCCTCCAGTCTGACGCACAAATTTGCCCTCAGCGTCGACCCCTTTGGAGATGGCCTCTCTGTAGGCCACTTCCGGCTTGCCAACGTTCGCTTCGACTTTGAATTCACGCCGCAGACGATCAACGATAATCTCTAAGTGTAGCTCGCCCATTCCTTCAACAATTGTTTGCCCGGTTTCTTCGTTGGTAAACGTTCTGAAACTCGGGTCTTCGTAGGCGAGTTTCTGGAGACTCATCCCGAGTCTGTCGAGATCCGCTTGGGTCTTCGGCTCGATGGCGATTGATATGACCGGATCCGGAAACGTCATTCGCTCCAAAACAATGGGGCGTTTCTCGTCGCAAAGCGTGTCACCCGTGCGCGTGTCACGCAGGCCCACCGCGGCATAGATGTTGCCCGCAGCGCAGTCCTTGAGTTCTTCACGTTTGTTCGCGTGCATACGCAAGATTCGGCCAATTCTCTCGCGTCGGCTACGCGCAGGGTTCAAGACTGCGGTGCCGCTCGTAAGAGTTCCAGAGTAAACACGAAAGAAGGTAAGATTGCCCACGAAAGGGTCGTTCATGATCTTGAACGCTAACGCGGCAAACGGAGCGTCGTCGCTGGCTTCTCGAATAATTGTCTTGCCCGAGTGGGGCTCGATACCTTCCATGGGAGGCACGTCGAGTGGTGAAGGCAAATAATTCACAACGGCATCCATCAGCAGCTGAATGCCTTTGTTCTTGAATGCGGAACCACAAAAAACTGGGACGAATTTGAACTTTATGGTGGCACGACGAACCGCCGCGTAGATTTCGTCTGCCGTGACCTCATTGCTACGACCATTGAGAAACCTCTCCATGATCTTGTCGTCGAGGTCAGCACAGGCCTCAATTAGCTTGTCGCGCAGCTCCTTGCACTTGCCGGCCAAGTCTGTCGGAATCGGGCTCCACGAATATTTGGAGCCCAACGATTCGGAGTCGAAGATCGCCGCCTCCATGCGAACCAAGTCAACGACGCCCCGATGCTGTTCTTCCTGCCCGATTGGCCATTGCATCGCAACGGGGTTGGCACCCAGCCGGTCTCGAATCGAATCGAGATTCATCTGAAAGTCGGCCCCAATCTTGTCCATCTTGTTGACAAACGCGATTCTGGGTACCTTGTAGCGATCAGCCTGGCGCCAAACGGTTTCGCTTTGAGGTTCTACACCATTGCCACCGTCAAAAACTGCTACCGCACCGTCCAGCACCCGAAGACTGCGTTCAACCTCAATCGTGAAATCAACATGTCCTGGAGTGTCAATAATGTTTATCCGATGCTTTTGTGCTTCGAATGGGCCGTACTCAGGAGTCCAGAAACAGTTTGTCGCCGCACTGGTAATAGTGATGCCACGCTCTTGCTCTTGTTCCATCCAGTCCATGGTGGCCGCGCCTTCATGGACCTCGCCGAGCTTGTGGTTGATACCCGTATAAAATAGGACTCTTTCCGTTACGGTGGTTTTGCCCGCGTCAATATGGGCCATAATGCCTATATTGCGGGTTCTTTCCATTGTAATTTCGCGAGCCATCGTCTGTTCTGCTTGTAGTCCGGGTAGGCCGTGTTCCTAGATGCACTAAACCCCTTCCAGCCTGTTATTTCCCCTCGATTCGGGGAAACCTTTTTTTGCCGGAAGGGGTCGGGGTCGAAGGACTTCTACCTGAGAGTCTCAGGTTTTCCGTTACTCGAACCCGATCTATGTATTTTCAGTCATAGTGCCGATATTGACTCCGTAATGACCCACTAAAACATCTACCAACGGTAGTGGGCAAATGCCTTATTTGCCTCCGCCATCTTGTGCGTGTCGTCCTTTTTCTTGACCGCAGTACCGCGATTTTGAGAGGCGTCCACCAACTCGGCCGCCAACCTTTCGCGCATAGTCTTTTCCCCCCGGGAGCGCGAATAACCGACAAGCCATCGCATCGCTAATGCAACTCGACGCTCAGGCCGTACCTCAACAGGAACTTGGTAGTTTGCACCACCGACGCGTCGGCTTTTCACTTCTAGCTTCGGTTTTACGTTATCAAGGGCCTTGCGGAACACCTCAATTGGGTCTTCTTTGAAGCGAGAATGAATGATGTCGAAAGCCCCGTAAAGTATGCCTTCAGCGACAGACTTCTTCCCGCTTAACATCAGACAATTCGTGAATTTTGCGACAAGTTTGTCCTTGAATTTTGGATCCGGGGTAATCTTCCGCTTCGGAACCTCACGCCTGCGAGACATCGGTCACAATCTCCTTACTTCTTCGGGCGCTTAACGCCGTACTTGGACCGTTTGCGGTTTCGGTTCGCCTTGTTCGTGCTGCTAGGTCCAGAAGCACCGGATGCGTCAAGCGTGCCGCGAACAACATGATACCGAACACCGGGCAAATCCTTGACGCGACCACCGCGAATGAGCACGACGCTGTGCTCTTGAAGATTGTGCCCTTCGCCGGGAATATAGCTCGTTACCTCCATACCATTGGTAAGTCGGACACGACACACCTTGCGAAGCGCCGAGTTGGGCTTCTTTGGAGTGGTGGTATATACGCGAGTGCAAACGCCGCGTTTTTGTGGACAAGCGCGCAGAGCCGGCGAGGCCGTCTTGACCTTTACGGCGGCACGTCCGCTTCGAATGAGCTGCTGGATGGTGGGCATGGGTAAACGAGGGTATACCCCCAGGTTCGGGGGAACGGGAGGGTAGCCGGCAGCCGTCACCTGTCAAGCACAACGTTCAGGATAATGTGGCCCATGGACCCAAGAATCCCTGGATTTTTGTTCAGGTTCAGCAACTTATCAGACTTAATGGCAGGCCGGCCCCCTATCGGCTTAGCGCCGAACGTCTTCAACTGGGTGGATCCCTTTAGGGATTCCGTGCGTTCGATGCACCCGGTATCGACCACGGCGAGCCGCTGGGTTTTGAATCTCGCCAAGCGAGTCGCAGTGCCTCGGCAATCCGAGCATCTAGTTTAAAGCCTAACGGGCCCGGTCGAATAATTGCCGTCTTCAAACCCGCTGCGCGAGCTGATGCCGCGACCCGAGTGGTTTCCGCCTCGCACGCCTGATCGCTACACACAAGACCGAGTAACTTGCCCCCTCGTTGTGCGTAATTGGTCGACAAGGCACTCGCCCATTCCTGGAATCCTCCGTTGATGAGCCAGAGCACGGAAAACACGGTGGGGTTTTGCATGGCAATCGGGACAACTTTGCCTGCGCCCGTGTCGTTCCCGGCCAAGACCACTTCATTTCTTGCCACATATCGACCATATCTCTTCCGTATCGCTATCAGCCCTTCGCGAATTTCATTGGCGAGGGATTCCACATCTCTTGGTTCTGCTTCAGACATGATAGCAGCGTCATGGGGCGTCGCGCGCGAGGCTGGGCACAGTACGAAATTGGAATTTTCGGTCGCTGTACGCCAAATTTCGCAGTTCAATTCAGGGGAATCACTCCGTCCATGTATCGCCACGATGACAGGCCGCAACCATCGCGTTCCGACCGGGACAACCACCGTCGCGGAATCGAAATGCGGAAGTTTGAGCTTAACCGTTTCTTTGGAGCCAGCCAGCGAGGACAGTTGTTGTTGGACACGCAAAGTTCGTCGTGAACTTAGACGAAGTTTGTGACTAACCTTCGTGCGGCACGCCGGTGACACAGCGAGCAGCATCGATAATATCATCACCAGCTGCAAATGAGCGCACCGCATTTGTGCAGTATGCCTCAAAAACGAAATTGTCCCAAGAGCAACTCGTGCCAAATGTCGTCCGTAATTGGTAAGAAATGTCCGGATGAATAGACATATGAGCGGTCTTTTACGCAATTTGGGTCTAATCCCTCGGCCCGATACGTGGCTTGATCGAATTTGAAGCCTCGATTGAGACGCAACTCACTTGTCAGACGCAGAAATCGCGGTCTCGAGTACTCCGCCAAATTGCTGCAATCTCGTTCCAAATCCGGGATCGTAAACTCCTGCGTCGGGACAATCACTGCTAAACCAAATTGGCCGTCGTAGTGAGGCAATGCGATGTGAGTCACACCGACCGAAGCTACCCCCTCAACGTTTCGCAAATAGCGAGCCAAATAGGACGTGGCGGTGTTGCGCCCGTTTTGACGGAAGAGGTCAAATGTGCGATCAATGAATTTTACGTAACCATTTTCGTCTTGAACGACGATGTCGCCCGTTCGAAGACCGAAATCCCCAGCTCGTGTCACATCGCGGACCAGCCGCCCATCTTGAATTCGACTATCAACGCTGGATTTCGCAAATCCACACAAGCTACGTAAACCCCATAAATTGCACAGCAATACCAGTTCACCCGGCTCCTGGTATCCGCAAGGATGGCAAGTGCCATCGGCTCGCCGCAGTAGATCGTCTGCTTTTGGATCGCGACGCACGATTCGCCAGGGCGAATAGCGTGCAATGGCTGTGCGACCCATTGCACCTGGCTTACTTGCTAAATTCACCAGGGCCAACGGCAACTCGGTAGCGCCGTAAAACTCGACAATCTTCGGAATTCTAAACCGCGCCTGGAAGCGGTGCCAGATATCCAATGCCATACCATTGCCAAAGGCAACTCGAACGCGATGGGTCTGTTCATTCGACGCGCAGGGCGCGGCGAGGAGATATCGAGCAACTTCACCTACGTATAGGAGACATGTTGCGCTTTCTTTTTTGACATCGGACCAGAATCCCGCGGTCCTAAACTGTCGACGAACGACAAGCGTGCAGCCAGCAAAAAATGCACTACAAAGCCCGGTGAGCAGACCAGTCGCGTGGGTGAGAGGCAACACACAATATATGACGTCCTTATTTTCCAGCCCCAAGCACAACTGCCCCATGCTGTAGCCGGAAAGAAGGGCTCGATACTGGGTAATGCAGGTGACTTTAGGAATTCCCGTTGTTCCCGACGTCACTAGCCAGCCGAACGGCTCTGACCCATTTGCGGGATGTCTGCCACGCGAATCTAATGGCAAATTCGTATTGGTACTGAGTGCCTGCTCCGAAGCGAATGTCTTACACTTCGAAGGGACTTGAACATCTTCGAGTGCGGACTCATATTCAACCAGGAGCATTGCCGCCTCACTTTCGATAAGTGAGTTACTCAACCACGGCTTGTCACAGCGGGGGTCCAAAAGCACTGCCGTTCCCCCCGCCCATTGAATCGCTAGTAGTGCTGCAATAAGATATGTGGAATTGTCCGCAATGAGTGCGACTCGCACGCCGAATTCCACTCCTTGGTACCGAAGCGTTGCTCCCCATTCAAGTGCCTTGGCGCGCAGTTGGCTCCAAGTAAAACTTCTGCATTCATCGCTTATAGCCGTTACGTCTGGGCGCTTTTTGGCCCAGATTTCCAGCCAATGCCAGAGTGAGAAGTCGCCACTGCAGAGTGCCGCTAGTAGGCAGGGGACGTAATGCAGACCGCGCCCTAATGCTCGAATCTCAGCTTTCCAGGCGCAGTAACCAACTGGGTCCCGTAGTTGCCGAGCAATATTGCAGGCATCTTTGAAGATTTGACCCAACGCCGACCTCGAACCACCCGGTGTCGGGTGGTTCAGCCCGTTCCGGTCCGCTTCAATCGTCACCAACGGCCATAGACAGGTCGTTAGGCGCGCGCGGCAAAACGACGGGGGCGTAGGTTTCAGACCGGTCGTCAACGACAACTTGGAGGCGCTTGTACGGGGGTAGACCCGTCCCCGCCGGAATCAATCGACCCATGACAACGTTTTCCTTGATACCACGCAGATCATCCGTCTTGCCGCAAATCGCCGCTTCTGTAAGCACCTTCGTTGTCTCCTGGAAGGACGAGGCACTAATGAATGATTCCGTCGAAAGAGATGCTTTTGTGATACCGAGCAACATGGGCTCGGCAACTGCAGGTCGACCACTTCGTTCAATTATTCGAGCATTCTCTCGCTCAAAGAGGTACTTTTCAACCTGCTCATCCACCAGGAAATTAGTATCGCCAACTTCCTTGATTCGAACACGACGCAGCATCTGTCGCACAATCGCCTCAATGTGCTTGTCGTTGATACTCACACCCTGCAGGCGGTACACTTGCTGAATTTCGTTGACCAACCAGGCTGCTAGTTCCTTTTCTCCCTTGACTCTTAGTATGTCGTGGGGGTTCGCTGGTCCGTCCTGCAGTGAATCACCAGCGCGAACGTGATCGCCGGGCTGTACTTGAATGTGTTTGCCCTTGGGGATGAGGTACTCGCGAGCTTGATCTTCCAGGGGCTGGCCGTCAATTCCAAGCGGAGTGATTACAACCTTGCGCTTGCCTTTAGTGTCTTTGCCAAACGAGACCATTCCATCGATTTCACTGATAATTGCGTGGTCCTTGGGCTTGCGGGCCTCGAAAAGTTCAGCGACTCGGGGCAAACCGCCGGTGATGTCCTGGACTTTCGTCGTATCACGCGGAATACGGGCAATTGCCTCGCCGGGTGTTATCTGCTCGCCGTCTTGGGCAACGATGTTCACCCCAACTGGCAGCAAGTAACGCGCATCCAGATCAGTGCCCGGTATTTTTACAGCCTCGCTGGTTTCAGGATCCGTTATGGTGATCCGAGGCCGCAGATCCGCCGCTCGTGATTCGATTACGATCTTTCTCGAAAGCCCGGTGACTTCGTCCACTTTCTCCATGACGGTCACGCCTTCAACCAGATCACCATATCGAACGATTCCGCCAACTTCGGTCAGAATGGGCATCGCGAAAGGATCCCATTCCGCCACTGTGGTGCCGGCCTTGACTCGAGAGCCATCCTCGACTCTGAGCTGGGCGCCATAAACTAATCTATGATGCTCGCGCTCGCGGCCCGTGTCGTCCGTGACAATGAGTTCACCATGCCGATTCATGATTACGATGGTACCGTCACTCTTGATCGAGAGCACCGCATTCCTCAGCTGTACAATGCCTTCGGTTTTGGTTTCGAGGCTGCTTTGCTCGATTTTGCCACGGGCGGCCGCGCCACCAATGTGGAACGTGCGCATCGTCAGTTGAGTACCGGGCTCACCAATAGATTGCGCCGCGATGATCCCGATTGCCTCGCCAATATTGACTTTGTAGCCGCGGGCTAGATCACGCCCGTAACATAACGCGCACACACCGCGTCTTGTTTGGCACGTGAGCACGGAGCGAATGACGACTTCCTCGATACCGGCTTCTTCGATGCGTCGCACCAGGAATTCGTCAAGTTCCGTGTTTGCCGCAGCGATGATTTCCCCGGTCAAAGGATCTACGACATCCTCCAACGCCACTCGACCTAGGACACGCTCCCCGAGCGGCTGAATGACTTCACCGGCCTCCTCGAGCTTAGTTACACGAATACCGTCAAGCGTTCCGCAGTCGAACTCCGCAACTACCGAGTCCTGGGCAACGTCCACTAGGCGACGCGTCAAATAGCCAGAATTGGCAGTTTTTAGCGCAGTATCAGCCAGACCTTTGCGCGCGCCGTGGGTCGAAATGAAGTACTGAAGAACACTCAAACCTTCACGGAAGTTTGCGGTAATCGGCGTTTCAATAATTTCTCCCGAGGGCTTAGCCATAAGTCCCCGCATGGCAGCCAACTGGCGCATTTGTTGCGTCGATCCGCGCGCACCAGAATCAGCCATGATGTAGACGGGGTTGAAGCTTGAATCTTCACTCCGTTCCCCCGTCTCGGCATCCACAATAGTTTCTTTGCTGATGCCGTTCATCATTTCTTCAGTGACTTTGTCAGCGACCCCAGCCCAGATATCGACAACCTTGTTGTATCGTTCACCGTCCGTGATCAAACCTTCCTGGTACTGCTCATAGACACGCTCCAGTTCGCGCTGTGCTTCGTCGATGAGTTCACGCTTCTTTGCTGGAATCACCATGTCATCCATGCAAATAGAGACACCGGCCAGTGTCGCGTAGGTAAAACCAAGTGTCCTCAGTCGATCCGCAAGAAGAACGGTTTCTTTATTCTTATGCTTCCGATAACAGACATCAATTAGCGCACTGAGCGCCTTCTTGTTCATCACCTTGTTTACGTAGTCGAAGGGCACGTCCGGCGGCAGGATATCGCTGACGAGCACGCGGCCGACTGTCGTCGTAACTACGCGTGAACGCGAATCGCCTTGTTCGTCTCTGTCGCTAATCCGGACCTGAATCTCAGCGTGCAAATCGACGACGCCATTGTCATACGCCATGCGCACTTCATCCGGGGACGCGTAAACGCCCCGCAGGTAGCCCAATAGCGTGTTGGTCTTACTATCCAGACTCAACGCTCCCTCACGGTAGCTGCCTCGCGCATACTTGCGCTTCCGAGTCGCATAATAGAGGCCGAGCACAATATCTTGTGTCGGATTGATAATGGGCTTGCCACTCGCGGGAGATAGAATGTTGTTTGTGCTCATCATGAGCACACGCGCTTCCATTTGAGCTTCAACGGACAGCGGAATATGCACAGCCATTTGGTCGCCGTCGAAGTCAGCATTGAAGGCGGCGCAAACCAGCGGATGAAGTTGGATGGCTTTGCCTTCGATTAGTATCGGTTCAAAAGCCTGGATGCCCAACCTATGTAATGTCGGGGCGCGATTGAGAAGTACGGGGTGTTCTGTAATTACTTCCTCGAGAATGTCCCACACTTCGGGGCGTTCTTTTTCCACCATCTTCTTGGCGCTCTTAATGGTATTAACGTAGCCCCTCTCTTCGAGCTTATTGTAGATAAACGGCTTGAAGAGCTCGAGCGCCATTTTCTTGGGCAGCCCGCATTGGTGCAACTTCAACGTTGGGCCAACGACAATGACGGAACGACCCGAGTAATCAACTCGCTTCCCGAGCAAATTTTGGCGAAAGCGACCCTGCTTTCCTTTGAGCATATCGCTCAGACTCTTGAGCGGTCGTTTATTCGGACCCGTGATAGTCTTGCCGCGCCGGCCGTTGTCAAACAGCGCGTCCACCGCTTCCTGCAACATTCGCCGTTCATTTCGGATAATGATTTCGGGAGCATTAAGCTCGAGCAACCTCTTGAGACGGTTGTTGCGATTGATTACCCGCCGGTAAAGATCGTTCAAGTCGCTCGTCGCAAATCGACCGCCATCCAACGGAACTAAAGGCCGCAGATCCGGCGGCAACACCGGAACCACCGTGAGCATCATCCACTCGGCGCGATTACCGCTCGTTCGGAACGCTTCGACGACCTTCAAGCGCTTCGCAAACTTTTTGCGCTTTGCTTCGCTCGTCGTGCTTTTCATATCGTCGCGCAGCTGTTCTGCGAGGGAATGCACGTCTACGCGGCGAAGCATCTCGATGACAGCCTCACCACCCATTCCAGCCTCAAATCGATCTTCTCCGTATTCTTCTATGAGCTGGGCATGTCGCTCTTCCGTCAAGAGATCCGCAGCATGTAACTCAGTATCTTTTGGATCTATAACGATATACGACTCACAATAGAGGACCTTTTCTAGGTCTTTCAAGCTGATATCGAGAACGTTCCCAATGCGCGACGGCAGGCTCTTTAGAAACCAAATATGAGCCACGGGCGTGGCAAGATTGATGTGACCTAAGCGCTCGCGCCTAACCTTTGACTGAATGACTTCGACGCCACACTTTTCGCAGACAATCCCCCGGTGCTTCATTCGCTTGTATTTGCCGCAAATGCACTCGTAGTCCTTGACGGGTCCAAAAATTTTCGCGCAAAATAGCCCGTCGCGTTCTGGTTTAAACGTTCGGTAGTTGATGGTCTCGGGTTTTTTTACTTCGCCGTGCGACCATTCTCGGATCTTTTCCGGGCTGGCCAGCGAAATCCGAATAGCGGAAAATGAGAGCGGGTCTTTCGGCTTCTCGAAGAAGGAGAATATGTCACGCATGGAAAAAAGCTCCTTTGCGAGTCGCTAGAAACAAATCGATGGAATCGACACTTGCCGTCGAAATCCGAGCAAAAAGCACGTGAAATAGGCTCGACATCATTCCTCCGCCGCGGACGCGCCGGTAAGTGTGGGGGTCTCGACCAATTCGACGTTAAGGCACAAAGCCTGGAGTTCCTTGATAAGAACGTTGAAACTTTCGGGCAATCCAGCCTCAAGCGTACAGTCGCCTTTTACGATTGACTCGTACATTCGCGTTCGGCCCTGAACGTCGTCGCTCTTGACGGTGAGGAATTCTTGCAGGGCGTAAGCTGCTCCATAGGCTTCCATGGCCCACACTTCCATTTCGCCGAGACGCTGACCTCCGAATTGGGCCTTGCCGCCAAGGGGCTGTTGGGTGACAAGCGAGTAGGGTCCGATCGATCGAGCGTGAATCTTGTCGTCCACCAGGTGGTGCAATTTCAGCATGTACATGATTCCCACCGTTACATCGTGGGCGAAGGTCTCTCCGCTTCGACCGTCGAACAATATTGTTTGACCGGACTTGGGTAACCCCGCCTTGACAAGGGCCCCTTTGATTGCCGATTCTGGAGCACCGTCGAACACGGGGGTCGCAAAAAAGGTACCTGATCGAAACTTCGAAGCGACCTTACGCAATTCGTCGTCGCTCATCGACTTGACGATTTTGACGAATCCTTCGTCGGTGCCGTACACTTCTTGGAGTTTTTGGCGAATGACTTCTGGGCCGAATGCCTGTTCGACCATTTCGTTCAACTGTTGACCCAGCGCTCGCGCACCCCAACCGAGGTGCGTCTCAAGTATCTGCCCGACGTTCATACGACTAGGAACGCCGAGGGGGTTTAGAACGATGTCTACTGGTGTACCGTCGGCAAGGTACGGCATGTCCTCTTCAGGAAGAATCCGACTGACAACACCCTTATTGCCATGTCGTCCGGCCATTTTGTCTCCGACCTGAATCTTTCGCTTGATGGCAACGTAGACCTTTACCATCTTAATGACACCGGGCGGCAGTTCGTCACCACGACTCAGTCGATCGATTTTTTCTCGGAAGTGCTCTTCCCGCGCATGCACAAGTGCGTCAAGGTCACTTAGTAGTTGGGCAATTTCTTCACCGCCACTATCGACCGCGACTTCACCCAGGTATTTACGCGCCAATTGGTCGAGGGTGGTTTCGTCAAGCACGACCCCCTTGTTGACAAGGATTTTTCCCTTGTCGTCAACCAGCTTAGCGGTGGTGGTTTTCCCGTTTAGAACGCGGCGAATTTTTCGGTAAAACGAGTCCTGAAGAATCTTCACTTCCTCGTCGCGAGTCCGCTCGAGCTTTGCCCGTTCCTGATCTTCGATGGACCGCGCGCGTTCATCTTTTTCCGTTCCCTTGCGGGAAAAAATCCGGGCATTGATTACAATTCCGCTAACACCCGGCGGAACTTTTAGAGACGTATCCCGAACATCCCCGGCCTTTTCGCCAAATATTGCCCTCAGGAGTTTCTCTTCTGGGCTGAGCTGACTTTCGCCCTTGGGAGTAATTTTTCCTACCAGAATGTCGCCGGGTTTTACCTCGGCGCCGATGCGAACGACACCCGCTTCATCTAGGTCCTTTAGCGCCTCTTCGCCGACGTTGGGTATGTCTTTCGTTATTTCTTCCTTGCCGAGTTTGGTGTCACGGGCGACACACTCGAATTCCTCTATGTGCACCGAAGTGAACACATCGTCGCGAACCATTCGCTCACTTAGCAGAATCGAATCTTCGAAATTGTATCCTTGCCACGGCATAAACGCGACGAGCACATTCCGACCTAGCGCAAGTTCGCCCATGTCACAGGAGGCGCCATCGGCTAAGACATCGCCAGCCTTAACAGCCTCCCGGGCGCGCACAATCGGTTTTTGATTGTAGCAGGTGCTCTGATTCGAACGTTGGTACTTAGTCAGCTGGTAGATATCTGGAACTTCGTCGTCGCTACCTTCCAAAGGTCGGATAACAACACGTTCGGCATCTACGCTCTCCACAAACCCAGCACGGCGTGCGAGTACGCACACGCCGGAATCCTGGGCAACACGACCTTCCATTCCTGTGCCCACCAGCGGGGCTTCGGTTTGAATCAGCGGTACTGCTTGTCGCTGCATGTTCGCCCCCATCAGGGCGCGGTTTGCATCGTCATGTTCGAGAAAGGGAACCAAGGCTGCCGCGACGCTAACCATTTGATTGGGAGCGACGTCTTGCAACTCGATTTGGTCCGCGCCGGCCATGCGAAAATCGCCATTTAGACGCGCGCCAACTAAGGCATCTCGGTAGGCACCTTTGGCGTCAACGTCTGCGGTCGCATGGGCGATGTACTTACCTTCCTCCTCAAGCGCACTGTACCAGCCTACGTGGGATGTTACTCGACCTTCGCGTACATTGCGGTAAGGGGTTTCTACAAAGCCGTATTCATTGACCCGCGCGAATGTCGAAAGGGACGCGATGAGCCCAATATTCGGTCCTTCTGGAGTTTCGATGGGGCATATGCGTCCGTAGTGTGTGGCGTGGACGTCACGAACTTCGAACCCGGCACGCTCTCGAGTTAGCCCTCCTGGGCCAAGGGCACTTAGACGCCGCTTGTGAGTGACTTCGCTCAATGGATTCGTTTGGTCCATGAACTGTGACAGTTGCGAACTACCAAAGTATTCCTTCACAACTGCGCCAACTGGCTTTGCGTTTATGAGGTCATGGGGCATAAGTGTGTCGATTTCTTGCGAAACACTCATTCGCTCCTTGATAGCGCGTGCCATTCGAACCAGGCCAATGCGATACTGATTTTCCATCAGTTCGCCGACTGCGCGCACCCGGCGGTTGCCCAAGTGATCGATGTCATCAACAGAACCGCGACCGTTCTTGAGTTCGATTAGGTGGCGAACTGTTTCCAGAATGTCCTGGGACGACAAGACTGTTTGATCGAGACCAGGGCGCTGGTCTTCTTGGACGTCACGGTAAAATTTGTAGTTGAGCTTCAGTCGCCCGACCGCAGAGAGATCATAACGCTCCGGATTAAAGAATAGATTGTGGAATAATTGTTTGGCGGTCTCCAGCGTCGGCGGATCTCCAGGACGAAGACGCCGATAGATTTCCATAATGGCATCTTCTGTCGTTCGTACTTTGTCAGCAAGGAGAGTATCTCTCAGGTAGGCTCCGACGTTGAGCCCGTCGATGAACAGCACCTTGAGTTTAGCGATTTCCGCCTCGCGAAGTCGCTCGAGGGTGACTTCCGTGACCTCTTCGTTGCACTCAAGCAACACTTCACCGGTTTCGCGATCAACAACGTCCTCCGCACTGACCTTGCCAATGAGCTCGCTAGTCTCCATCGGCAATCGATCAATCTTGGTTTCTTTCAATTTCTTGATCGCTGCGCGGGTAAATTTCGTATTCTTCTTTACAATGACTTCGCTGCCGACGCGGACGTCACGAGTCGCACGTTGACCCGCCAACAAATCATAGCTGATGCTGCGCGCGTATTTCCCGCCCTTGTCGAAGTAAATGGTTTCCGTGTCGTAAAAGTAATTGAGCAACTCTTGGGTTGAGTAGCCTAGAGCACGCAGCAGCACGGTAGCGTGCATTTTTCGACGACGATCAATACGGACGTAAATGATGTCCTTGTGGTCGAATTCGAAGTCCAACCAGGACCCGCTATACGGAATTACTCGGGCGGAATAGAGCAATTTACCGCTTGAGTGTGTCTTGCCCTTGTCGTGGTCAAAGAAGACCCCCGGGCTACGATGAAGCTGCGAAACAACAACTCGCTCGGTGCCATTGATGATGAAGGTTCCCGTATCCGTCATCAGTGGAATTTCACCAAAGTAGACTTCTTGCTCTTTGATGTCACGGACGACTCGATCAGTTCCGCCCTCGCGCACCTCATACACCATAAGTTGCGTGGTTACCTTGATGGGCGCAGCGTACGTCATGCCACGTTGCCGGCACTCGTCGACGTCGTACTTGGGTTTCTCCAAATTGTACGACACGTAGACGAGTTCGCTCGTGCCATCGAAGTCCTTGATTGGGAAGACGCTACGAAATACGGATTCGAGTCCGATTTCCTTGCGGTCGCGCGGTCCCACATCGGACTGGAGAAACTTATCGTAACTGCTTTTTTGAATATCAATAAGATTCGGAATCTCGACGATCGGCGCAACGCGGCCGAGATTCGTGCGATACCGGAAGTTAGATTGGACCTTAGACGCCATTTCGATCCTCCAGACAACGCCACGCGGGAACGGCCGGAATGGCCGCCCCGCGAGACGCTCAACGAAGCGAGCTCGACCTACATCCAGTGCGAGAAGTCAATCCCGTACCGGAACTTGGGTATGATGATGGGCTATCGAACAAGCGTAATTACCTGACCTCGACCTTTGCGCCTGCACCTTCGAGCTTCTTCTTTATGTCTTCAGCTTCTTCTTTGCCGATTGCTTCCTTGACGGCTTTGGGAGCCCCTTCGACCAAGTCCTTGGCTTCCTTGAGCCCGAGGGCGGTTATTTCGCGGACAACCTTGATGACATTGATTTTGTTAGCACCGGCTTCCGCCAATATTACGTCGAATTCGGTCTTCTCCTCGACTGCTGCGGCTGCGGGGGCCGCCAAACCGACCGCCGCCATAGCGACTGGTGCGGCACTTACACCCCATTTTTCTTCGAGCATCTTCACTAACTCGGTAATTTGAATGACGGGGAGATTGGAAAGGTAATCGACAATTTGCTCACGGGTGATCTCGGCCATGGTCCTGCTCCTGTTACTGCAACAGCGTTAGCTGGTTAATTCTTTTGGTGTTTTGAGGTCGGTTTCTAGGTTTGTCGCCACAGTCCCGAGGGATTCGGCGGGCGCCGGTTGATTGAATTCGAGATTATTGCCCTTCGTCTTTGCGCTGCTTAGCGGCTAAAACTCCCACGAATTCGCGAGCCGGCGCGTTGAGCAATCTCAGCAATGTTTGGGCGGGGGCATTCATTGTTGCCAATAGGTGCGAACGGGCTTCGTCCTTACTGGGAAGGGTGGCAAGCTGATCTTCGACGGCCCGGGGATCAAATAGATGACCGTCGAGCAAGCCTGCTTTGATTTTCAGTTTGTCGTTTTCCCGGCGGTATTCCTTCAATACGCGTGCAGCCGCACTCGGTTCCTCAAAACTGAACGCAACTGCCGTCATACCCCGCAACGCCGTCTTACCGAGGGTGGCAACGAAGGCTTCGTCTTTTAGGGCCTGCTTCACTAGCTTGTTTTTCAGGACCTTATATTCAACACCCTTTTCGCGAAGATTATCGCGCAGTTTGCTCACCTGCCCGACTGTCAGGCCGGCATAATCAACAAACACAGCTGAACTCATGCGCTGGAATTGACTACGGATATAGTCAATCGCCTGAATTTTTTCCGTGCGAAGCATCAGCCTTCCTCCTCAGCTACCGAGACCGAATTTGTGTCGATTCGCACGCCTGGGCCCATCGTGCTCGAGAGCGTGATACTTCGCACATAGATGCCTTTGGCAGTTGCCGGCCGCTTATGTATAAGTTCCCTAATAAGGGCACTCGCATTTTGGCTGAGCGCTCCCATTTCAAAGGACACTCGACCGACTCGGCAATGTACAACGCCAGCCTTGTCGACTCGATATTCGACTTTTCCCGCCTTAGCTTCCCGTACGGCGGCAGAAACATCGAACGTTACCGTGCCGACTTTGGGATTCGGCATCAATCCCCGCGGCCCCAAAATACGCCCAAGTTTCCCGACTTGACCCATCATGTCCGGGGTGGCTATGACCCGATCGAAATCGAGCATGCCTTCCTGAACCTTGAGTACCAAATCGTCCGCCCCGGCCAGGTCTGCCCCTGCCTCCAACGCTTCTTTCTCCTTTTCACCCTTCGCGAAAACAAGGACCCTGACCTTCTTGCCCGTGCCGTGCGGCAAAACCAGCGCGCCACGAACCATTTGATCGGCGTGCTTGGGATTTACGCCCAGACGCACGGCCAAGTCCACGCTTTCATCGAACTTGGCGTAAGCGGCGTTTTTTACGACATTTACCGCTTCATCCAAGCTATGTCGCTTCTGCCGGTCAAATTTGGCAAGCGCCGTCTGCTGCTTTTTGGTTGTTTTAGCCATATTTCGTCTTTCGACTCCTGGACGACACCTCGAGACGGCTACACGTAGGCTTTGCGCCCGAGGGCTCCAGTAATTAATGAATCTCGATACTTCACGTGACGTCGATGCCCATGCTGCGGGCGGTTCCGGCAATTGAGCGTGTCGCCGACTCGACGTTGGTAGTATTCATGTCCTTCATCTTTTCCTGGGCGACAGCTCTCACTTGATCCCAATTGAGACTGCCCACCTTGTTTTTGTTCGGCTCTTTGGAACCCGAGCCCGGCTTGCCCGTGGACGGAAGGCCGCACGCCTTCTTGAGCAAAATGCTCGCAGGCGGCGACTTCATGATGAACGTATAAGAGCGGTCCGCGAACACCGTGATGACGACGGGAATAATCGTGTCGCCAAACTGGGCAGTCCTGGCGTTAAAATCTTTGCAGAACTGCATAATGTTGACCCCGTGCTGACCGAGCGCGGGACCCACAGGTGGCGATGGATTTGCCTTGCCTGCCAAAAGTTGCAGTTTTATGTAACCGGTAACCTTCTTACGAGTGCTCATCGCTTCTCCACGTGGGCAAATTCAAGTTCGACGGGAGTTGGCCGTCCAAAGATGCTAACCATGACCTTGAGCTTCTGCTTATCCGGTTTGACCTCTTGAACAGTCCCAGAGAAATTCGCGAAGGCGCCCACGACGACCCGAACTTCGTCGCCTTCTTGAAACTGCTGCCTGGGCTTGGGCTTTACCGTCCCTTCGACGATTCCTCTCCGTAAGTCATCAATTTGGGGCGGCTTTACCTCTTGAGGGCGCTGATTACCGATAAATCCGGTAACCTTGGGCGTATCCTTAACGAGATGCCATGCGTCTTCGCCCATTTGCATTTCGATGAAAAGATACCCGGGGAAACTGGTCTTCGTCTTGACGCGCGGCTTACCTTCTTTTCCGTGCTCGGTCACCGTTTCCGACGGAATCAGAACTTCTCCAAATAGGTCATCCATCTTGTATTGTCGGATGCGCTCGCGCAGAGAAGCCTTCACTTTCTGCTCGAACCCTGAGTAGGTCGTGACGACGAACCATTTTTTATCGGGCATCTCCGTCCTCACTCACCGCTCACGAGCCGCTTATCAGTCGGGTGGCAAATCCCCACAGTCTGTCAAGCAAGGTGACGTAGACCGTGGCGATCAAACTTGCAACGATGACGATAACCGTGCCATTCGTTACGGTCTCGCGATCTGGCCAAGTTACTTTGGTCAACTCGCTGGCAACCTCTTCCGCCCAGGTGCGGATAGCAGGCTTTCGATAGAAGTAAACTAAGGTTAGAAGGCCTATTAATACACCGACTACTGAGCCGACACTGTCTCGCTCATCTTCGGACAGCCTCAGCAATTGGGGAACGTGCTGTACCGCGAGCGGCCATTCTGCCAGCCAATTCCATAGGCTCGTGCATAGGCGCGCTGCCAGATAGCCCGAAAGAGCCGCGAACGCGAAGAACGCCGCGTGTACGTAGCGCCCAGCTCCCAGTTGCGCGGGCTGTGACCCAGCCGCCGCGCCAGCCGAGGTCTGCACGGTAGGTATTGTCAACTCTCCCTCCGACGATAAAACAGGCTCAACCACTCCGACGGCGTCATCGGGTGGCTGGGTGTCTGTCCCCTCATCTCCAGGCTGTTTGGGATTATCCGTCATGTCACTTGTGGAATTGCTGAAATTTAGGCGGCGCGTATCCAGGTTAGCTAACTGCAGGGGCGGAGAGACTCGAACTCCCGACCGGTGGATTTGGAATCCACTGCTCTACCAACTGAGCTACACCCCTAGTCTGGGAAGACAGACCATCGAGAACACTTCTGGGTGATACTAGGGTCACTTGCTTTCGAGATGTAACGTATGAGCACCGCACGCGGCGCAATACTTCTTTAGGGTTACCGCCTTTGCATTCGGTTGGCGAGAACGGGTGGTTTTGTAATTCCGGGCTTTACAGACTGTACAAGCGAGCACGATCGGGACACGTCGCTCAGCCGGGGATCGACGGCCCATTTTGTACCTACTTACGTTATTCGAGGATCTTGGTAACGACGCCAGCGCCCACAGTCTTGCCACCTTCGCGA
>Ga0209385_1000245_pt1 | contig 21756 bp, 8 predicted proteins | sample NGEPerB_FD_184506 | JGI IMG/M metagenome (GOLD analysis project Ga0209385, IMG submission 184506) | Arctic peat soil microbial communities from the Barrow Environmental Observatory site, Barrow, Alaska, USA - NGEE PermafrostAB12-B... | ecosystem: Environmental > Terrestrial > Soil > Wetlands >... | reverse complement strand
GCCTTGAACTCCGGGGTGAACGACCGACGAGGACGGGGCTTCTTCCGTTCCATAGTCTCCATTTTGAACATCCTTTCCGGGGCTGTGCCCCTGATGGTGGATGTCCGTCAAACCGGAGGAAGCCCAACGGCCAAATCGGGGAACATCGGATGGGAGTGCCGACCAGCGAGGTGGGATGACCTGGCTGAGTTGCGGCTCCTCGCGGAGAGGGAGGATCGCCGGATCATCGCCTGGTCGGACCACGAGCGGGCCGAGTTGCCGGAGCATCTGACATCGAGTGCAGATCGGCAGTGGTTCGCCGATCACGTCGTGAACGCCATCCCAATCGCCAAGCGATGGCTGCGCCAGGTGCACCCTGAGTTGAGACTCGAGAAGGACCCGACTGGCTGGATGCGGGGCCGGCACCAGCTCAAGCGCTATTTCGGCCTGATTGGCTATGAAGTCCCAGCGGCGTTCGGACCCGGCCACTCCGCTGATCGAATCCGAGCGGTTCGCTTGATGCTCGCCAAGCGGGGTGGTCAATACACTGCTCTCACCACAGTGGTGAAGGCCAAGTGGGTCAAGGCGCTCAAGCACAACTTGTTCGACTGCGATGGACTGAGGCACCTCATGGTCTGCTGCTGACCTTGGCTAGTGCCCTTCGCGGTTAGACCGCAAGAATGAATAGAGGTGATAAGCGGTGCCGACTCCGGGGAAACTCAATTGGTTGAATCCGCAGTCCTGGAGTGTCGCAACTCGGGAGTACGCTCGGATCGGACGCTGATCAGATGGGATCCTCCGTAGTGAAACACCTGGTGCATGCCCCTCAACTGGGGGAAGCTGTGATGCTAACGAGCTCCTGCGCCTGCAGATGCTCGGCGCGCATGGGTTCCGGATCCGGTTGTGGCGGAACCTGTTGATGGAATCCACTTCCTCGAGATGGAACCAAGTCACGCCGTCCCAACACGCCTGGGAAGCCACGGCCCTGGAGCAGCTCCGGAACCTACTGCCCGACACCGACCCCTACCGGGTCTGGACCAACTTCGAGTTCACCAACGGCGGCCAGATCTACGAGGTGGACGCCCTAGTGGTCACCGCCAAGGGCGTCTACCTCATAGAAGTCAAGTCCTGGGCGGGCAAAGTCACTGGGGATCAGGGCACGTGGGTGCAGCAGCGCCGCGACGGCACCCGGGTTCCCTTTTCCAGTCCGGCCCGAATCAACACCGGCAAGGTCCGCTCATTGGCCAGTCTGATCAGGCGCAACTGGCAGCCAGGACGGCCTGGCACCAACGTGCCCTACATCGGGTCGCTGGTGTGGTTCTCCGATCCGCACGTTGAACTGGCGCTGCCCGCTGAATTGGCCTCACAGATCGCTAAGTCCGACGACAATACGGCCACCCGACATACTCAGACGCTCAGTGAAGCCATTCTCGAGATCGGTGCGACTGAAGCAGCTCGACCGAACTTTGAACGGGTGACCGCTGCCCAATCCGACGCGTTGGCCGCCACCATGGACAGGATCGGCTTCAAGGAGTCAAGGCGGACCCGCACCGCCGGCTCGTATGAGCTCGAACTCCCCGCCTTCGCCGAACGCGGCAGCACCCAGGACTTCCTGGCCAAGCACAAAGTGAACGGCGTGTTGGCGCGCGTGCGGATCTATTCGAACGTGGTCGGTGCCAGTGCTGAGGAAGCCAAGGCGCTCAAGGACGCTGCCAACAGGGAGTTCCTGGCAACCCGGAACCTGGGCATCGACGGTGTGGTACAGGCCGTCGACCTAGACCTGACCGAGTTCGGGCCGGCCGTCATCTTCACGCACCGTCCGAAGTCAGTCCGACTGGACCAGTTTCTGGCCGAGGGCAACGAGCTGGACATGGATGCCCGTTTGAACATCGTCGAGACACTGGCCACCACCCTCGGCCAGATGCACCGACGACGCGTCTCTCACCGCATGCTCACCCCCGAATCAGTGTGGCTCAGCCCCGGACATCCCGACGCTGACGGTCGACCGCGATGGGAGGCCCAGGTTTCGGACTTCTCCTTGGCCACGCGAGAAGGCCCTGGATCGGGCTCAATGGTCGGTACCTACACCCGGGTGGGGACGCTCCCGGTGCTGCGCAGCGGCGCTGTCGAGGTGGTGCTCGGTGATCCGGCCATGGAGACCTACCTGGCACCCGAATCCTTCACCGATCCCAAGGCCGACGGCGTGAGCCTCGACGTCTATTCGCTCGGTGCCCTGACGTACCTCCTGTGCACCGACAGGGCGCCGGCCGCCGACCGGGCCGAGTTGCGCCCGGCCCTCGCGGCTGGCGGGCTCTCAATCTCAGCGGTCGTGCCCGAAATCGACCCTCGACTTGACGCATTGGTGCGCCAATGCACAAACCCCATCGTGTCCGAGCGCACGCCCGACATGGCGTCCGTGCTCGATGCAATGACACTGGTCCGAAGGGAAGGATCCGGCGATGGCTCCGGCGAGGCGGTTGACCCGTTGGTGGCCGGCGAGGGTGACGTTCTGGAGGACCGGTTCGAGGTCAAGCGTCGGCTGGGCAAGGGCTCCACGGCGGTGGCCCTGTGGTGCCGGGATCGGGTCCACGATCGCGACGTGGTTCTCAAGGTCGCATTCGGTGGCGACAGCGACGGGCGTCTCAGCCGAGAGGCGGACGCCATCCGGGACCTTCGCTTCCAATACGTCGTCGAGCTCTTCGAGGAGCTCACGATCGGCGGTCGGCCGACCCTGGTGCTGTCGTTTGCCGGGGAGCGGTCGCTGGCCGGCTACCTCCGTGCCGAGGGCCCCGTCAGCACTGAGTTCCTGCGGCGGTGGGGTGAGGACCTGCTTGAGGCGGTGCGGTTTCTTGAACGCAATGGTGTGGCGCACCGGGATGTCAAACCGGACAACCTGGGCATCATCCAGATGGGGCCGTCCAAGGAGCCGCACCTGGTCCTCTTCGACTTCTCCCTCAACGGGGTGCCGACCGACGACATCCTGGCCGGCACGCCGCCCTACCTCGACCCGTTCCTCTCCGATGCCGGCCGGGGGAGCTTCGACCTGGCCGCCGAGCGCTACGCCGCCGCGGTGACCATCCACGAGATGGCCACGGGAGAAGCCCCGGTGTGGGGCGACGGGCAGAGCGACCCCGCCTACCTCGGACCCGAAGTCTCCGCCACGGTACTAGCCGAGGCCATCGACCCCGAGGTGCGGGCACCCGTGGTCGACTTCCTGACCAAGGCACTGAACCGGGACCCGGCGGCACGTTTCGACACAGCCGACGATATGGCTCGGGCCTGGCTCGCCGTTTTCGCCGACTGGGAGGTACCGAACGACGTCGGCGTTATCGGTGATGACGAGGACGATGAGGCCGGGGCCCAGAGCCTTCCCTTCTCGATTCGCCTCCCCGGCAACCTCACGCTCGACGACCCGGTCAGCGCCCTTCCAGTCAGCCGAAAGGTGCGCTCTGCCCTGGGCAAGGTCGGTGCGCTCACCGTCCGTCAAGTCGCCGACCTCGACGCCATGGAGGTCAACCGCACTCGCGGCGTCGCCACCAAGACCCGCAAGGCCGTTCTGCGGCTGCGTGCCGCCATCCTCGAGCGCTTCGCCGACGACCTAGCTTCATACGCCCCGGTGCCGACCGCCAAGCAGTTGCCGGCGCCCGCAGTTGATTCGACCGGTCGAACCGATTTCGGCAACAAAGAAGTGGGGGAGGCGGCAGATGCCGGCGAGGTGCCTCCGGGTGATCGGCCAGTGGTCGCAGTGCAGGCTGCTGTGCGCCCGGACATCGACCAATTAGGCCTGCGGCTCATCCCGCCTAGGGGGAAGCGTGGCCGCATCGGTGCCGTTAGCGAGACGGTCGAACTCCTGCTCGGCCTGACTGAGGTCGATGTCACTGAGGACTGGCTGACCATCAATGCAACCGCCCGCCAGGTCGGCCTCACGCCCGGTGCAGTGTCGAATGCTCTGCAGAAGGGTCGTGCCCATTGGGCCACCTTCCCGGAGTTCGCCGGGGTGTCTGAGGACTTGCTAACCATCGTCGCTGATCTGGGTGGTGTTGCGGGGGTGTCGGAGCTCATCGAGCCGCTCGTGGACTTGCGGGGATCGGGAAATGATCCCGAACGGGCCAGGCGCCTAGCCCGAGGCATCGTGCGTGCCGTCCTGGAGGCCGACGCGCCATCGGCCCGTTGGTTCTCACTTCGCCGGTTCGGGCGCCGCACAATAGTGGCCGTCAACGGACCCGCTATCGCAGACTCACTGACTTCTCCGTCCGGACAGGGCGACGAGGAGGCTCCCTTCGGCCTCCTCGATCCGGCCGCCGTCCATCAACTGGCCGGGTGGGACCCGACGGCGCTCATTGACCTGGCCGTAGCTCTCGGCCAGCGGGCCGATGAGCTCGTCGGCGCCGATACGGTGGTGCCGAGCGGCGACGCCGTGGCAGCACTCCGGGCGGTGCGCCCCGGAGTCAATCAGGCACTTTCGGCCGGGCGGCTCGTGCGCCTAGCCGCGGCCTCCTCGGACCACGCTGCCGCCAATGCGGCTTCGGACCTGGTGCCCATAGCTGCCACCGCGGCCGACGCGCTGCGCTGGTCCCGGACGGCCTTGGTGGGATCCCGGAAGCTCACTCCGGCCGACATCGGCGCCCGGGTCCTGGCTCGGTTCCCCATGGCGGTACTGCCGGATCGTCCACTGCTGGACGATGCCCTGGTCGAGGCGGGCCTTCCTTTCGTGTGGTCGGACGTCGAACGGTCCTATGTGTCGACGGCCGCTGAGCCGGGTGGGGTGGTGGCGCTCACGGTCGCAACTGCGCGCCAGGGGACGGTGTTCAGCGCCGGGGGAACGACGTTCATCCCCTCGGCGCCGACCGACCCGCAGATCGTTCGTGCCCTGGAGATCGACGAACGGTTGGAACGGTCGATCGCAGACGGTGGATTCCTGGCCCTGCGGGTCCCCGTGGCCAAGCTCGACAGTGCACGCCGTGGTCTGGCTCGCTTCGAGACCGGCAGTCCGGCGATGACCTCGATCGACCTCGAGGCCACCTTTCTTGGGCACCTGAGGGCAATCGCTGCGGATCGGCCGAAGCCCATCCTGTGGCCCACCCTCGAGGCAGCAGACGAACGGGACGGTCCGCACTGGGAACGCTTGGCGAATTTGGCTGGCCAGGCGGTGGAGGCAACCATCGTCGACGTGGCCGCCCAGAGCCATGTGACGGCCTGGTTCCCGGGCGCACTGGTCCGCCATGCGCCTCCCACGCCGCCCGCCCCGTTGGATCGTCTTGTCGATCTCGTGCTGTCCGGCCGGCACCGGCTGCGCACGCTGTGGCTGGTGGTGCTGGGCAGTAGCGTCGAGGCACTGCCGAAGGTGGACGGGACAGCAGTACCGGTGCTGGCCGCCGGCCAGTGGATGGACCTGTCCGAAGCCTGGCTGAACAACGCCCACCGCGCCGGAGGCATGACCGCATGATCAACTCGTCTGACCTGCTCGCTACCCTCCAGGGTCAGCTGCGCCTACTCCTCCACGACCTGCGGGGCCGAGTCGAGACCGAGCCGTCGGTCGGTGACTCAGTGCGGGCCGAGTACCACCGGGCCTTCGATGCCGAGCGCACGGCATGGACATTCACCGAGTGGTCCGAAGACCGACTGACCCAGGTGGCGGTTGGCTGGCTTCTGGCCTGTGTGTTCGTCCGCTTTGGGGAGGACAACGGACTGATTGACGACGCACTCATCGCCGGCACCGGTGCACGGGGTGCCGAGGCGCGTGCCGCTCAGCAGGACTATTTCCGAACCAATCCCCACGGGTCCGACCGCGACTTCCTGCACCACGCCTTCCGCAATGCAGCAGCACTGCCGGGTCTGTCCGGCGTGTTGGGGGAGGGGCACAGTTCACTGTGGCTGGTTAACCCCTCGGCCGACGCCAGCAGCGAACTGCTGGCGCTGTTCCGGCGCACCGACGACAGCGGTGCACTGGTGATGGAGTTCACTGACCCCGAGCGCAATACCCGCTTCCTCGGCGACCTCTATCAGGACCTCTCGGAGTTCGCCAAGAAGACCTACGCTCTGCTCCAGACGCCGGGCTTCATCGAGGAGTTCATTTTGGATCGGACGCTGGATCCGGCCACCGAGTCCTTTGGGCTGGCTAACACCACGCTGATCGACCCGGCGTGTGGCTCCGGCCACTTCCTCTTGGGCGCCTTCGATCGCCTGTGGCGCCTGTGGCTCGAGGCCAATCCGGCGGATCTTCCAACGATTGTGGCCCAGCGGGCCCTTGACGCCGTATGGGGGGTGGACCTCAATCCGTTCGCTGCCGCCATCGCCCGGTTCCGTCTGCTGGTGGCAGCTCTACGGCGGTGCAACATGATCCGGTTAGCCGGCGCTCCGGACTTCACCATCCACGTTGCCACCGGCGACTCGCTGCTGTGGGGGGCGCGCAGCCAGCAGCTGCCTACGTTCGAGGACGTGGGCCACCAGGACCACGGCTACCTCTATGCCACCGAGGACGCCGAGACACTGCGCCAGACCTTCTCGCGAAGGTATGCGGCGGTGGTCGGCAATCCGCCCTACATCGTGCCGAAGGACCCCGCCGCCAACGCCGCCTATCGGGCCGCCTATGCCTCATGTTCCGGGAAGTACTCCCTGGGCGTGCCGTTCACCGAGCTCTTCTTTGACCTGGCCGAGCCGGCCGACCAGAGGACCGGCAGCCCGGCCGGCTACGTCGGTGAAATCACGGCCAACTCGTTCATGAAGCGGGAGATGGGTAAGAAGCTCATCGAACAGTTCATCCCCAAGTGGGACCTGACCCATGTGATCGACACCTCCGGGTCCTACATCCCCGGACACGGCACACCCACAGTCATCCTGTTTGGGCGGAACCAACCTCCGGTTACCGACGTGATCCGCACGGTCATGGGCATCCGGGGGGAACCGTCTACGCCTGCAGACCCGACGAAGGGACTGGTGTGGTCGGCCATCATCGACCAGATCGACATGCCCGGCAGCGAGAGTGAGTTCGTCAGCGTGGCGGACACTGAGCGGAGTCGGTTCGCCACCCACCCATGGAGCATCGGTGGCGGCGGAGCCGCGGAGTTGAAGGAAAAGATCGATTCGGCCTCCCAAACGACTCTCGCAAGTCGGATCCGCTCGATTGGTTTCGCCAGCTTTCCAGGCGCCGACGAAGCGTTCATTGCTCGGCGATCGGACTTCGTCCGTTGGGGCATCACCGAGTTCAAGACTTTGGTTGTAGGAGAAGTGGTCAGAGACTGGGCAGTTGATGTGCGAGAGTCAGCCCTTGCTCCTTACGACCAGAAGTTCGAACCATTGGGTGCTGACCCCCGTAGATCGTGGTTTCGTCACTTGTGGCCCAATCGAACTGTCCTGGGTGGAACGATCTCCTTTGGGGGTCGAACTCGACTCGAACAGGGCGATTTGTGGTGGACCTGGTACCGGTGGGTCGAAGAGAAATATCGCACCCCCCTCTCTATCGCCTTCGCCTTCGTCGCCACCCATAACCACTTCGTACTGGACCGGGGCGGCAAGGTTTTCAAGCAGTCGGCTCCTGTCATCAAGTTGTCCGAGGGCGCGACGGTCGACGATCACCTGGGTCTGCTTGCTCTCCTCAACTCGTCCTCCGCCTGTTTCTGGATGAAGCAGGTGTTCCACAACAAGGGCGCCTCAGTCGATTCGAAGGGTGCACGACAAGCGACAGTGGCCTGGGACAACTTCTACGAGTTCGATGGCACCAAGATGCAGCAGTTTCCGCTCCCTGGCGGTGACCGCCCGGTGGAGTTCGGACGCAAGCTTGATGACCTGGTCACCGCGCTTGCGGCCCAAAATCCGAATGCTGTGGCAGCGGCAGGCGTCCCGACCCGAATCGCGTTGGATGCAGCACGGGCCGAGGCGCAGCGGATCGAAGCGCAGATGGTTGCCATCCAGGAGGAACTCGATTGGCACTGCCTCTGGCTATATGGACTGACCGACGATCCCGTCACCGTTCCCGAGGGCAAAGAGGCACCTCCACTGGCGTTGGGCGAGCGGGCTTTCGAAGTGAGACTGGCCCGCCAGATCGCGGCCGGTGAGGTCGAAACGGCATGGTTCACTCGGTTCAAGTCGACGCCGATCACCGAGATCCCCACCCAGTGGCCCGATTGGTATCGCGACTTGGTGCAGCGCCGTATCGACGTGATCGAGTCGGATCGAAACGTGGGTCTGGTGGAGCGCCCGGAGAACAAGCGGCGTTGGAGCCGCACGCCGTGGGAGGTGTTGGAATCGGCCGCACTACGCGACTGGTTGCTTGACCGACTCGAAGACCGCTCGCTGTGGTTCGAAGGTGATCGCCCAACGGTGCGGAGTGTCGGGCAACTGGCCGACCGCATGTCCACCGACGAAGACTGGATGAGTGTGGCCCGGCTCTGGGAAGGCCAGGTCGACATCAACGTCCTATCTGTCGTGAGTCGACTGGTGGCCGACGAGCACGTCCCGGCGCAGGCAGCTGCCCGCTACAAGCCGTCCGGCTTGGCCAAACGGGTCGAGTGGGAGCGTACTTGGGAGTTGCAGAGGGCGGAGGACCAGGGGGAGGACGTCGGACGCATCGCTGTGCCACCCAAGTACGGCCAGGCCGACTTCCTCTCGATGTCCTTGTGGCGCCAGCGAGGCAAGTTGGATGTCCAGAAAGAGCGGTTCACTTCGGTGCACGGGGCGGAGCGGGACGTCTCGGCGGGGGATTCCACCCAGGTGCTCGCCTGGGCCGGCTTCGACCATGCCCAGATGGCCCAGGCCCTGGCCACCTTGCTCTACAACCGACAGTCCCAGGATGGCTGGACCGAGCGGCGCCTACTCCCACTGATCGCCGCCCTCGACGAAGTGCTGCCCTGGGTGGCGCAGTGGCACCCGGAGGTCGACCCCGGCCTCGGTCAACCACTCGCCGCTTTCTATCGCGGCCAGGTCGACCAGGCACTTGCCTCGATTGGGGCAACCCGAACCACACTGGCAGAGTGGCGCCCGATCACCTCTGCCCGCGGCCGCAAGCGGGCGACCAAGGCCGCCGACATCCCTCCTGTTGCCCTGACGGAAAGCTGAGACCACCCTTGCTGCTGCGCGACGTCATCCACATCCCCGCCGAGGTCCGCACCGGTGACTTGGTGTTCAAGCTCAGCGATGCCACCGAGCACGCCGAGAAGACCGTCAACGACTACGTGGTCACCCCGCAGTTGAGTGGCGCCTTCCTTACCGCCGCCAGACTTATGCGGGCAGCGATCGCTGAACACAGCTCCAAGGCGGCGTTCCTGTCAGGCAGCTTCGGTGCCGGTAAGTCATCGTTCATGGGGATCCTCCAGCTCCTCCTCAACGCCGAGCCCCACGCCCTGGCCAAGGTTGAACTGGCTCCCGTAGTGGCCGAACTCGCCGAGTGGCGGGGGGATCAGCGGTTCTTGACCGTGCAGTTCAACCTCATCGGCGCCACGTCCCTGGAGAGCGCCATCTTCGGTGGCTACGTCGCCCAAGTGCGCGCCCTCCATCCCGACCACCCCATGCCCGACGTGTTCGCTGACGAGCCAATCCTGGAGAACGCCGACACCCTGCGTGCGACACTCGGTGACGAGGCCTTCTTCGGCGCCCTAAGCGGTGGAGCGGAAGAGGATGAGTGGGGCGACCTCGGCGGATGGGACGCCGAGCGCTACGACGCCGCCCGGGCCCAGGTCACGACCGGTCCCGACCGGCGCTTGTTGGTCCAAGCACTGCTTGAAGGGTTGCTGACCTCGTTCGCCGACGGGGCCCGGGCCAACCGCGACGGCTACGTGGACATCGACACGGGTCTGGCTGCACTCAGTCGCCACGCCAAGGACCTGGGGTATGCCGGCCTCATTCTGTTCCTCGACGAACTCATTCTGTGGCTGATGTCCCGGATGGCGGACGCCGAGTTCGTCGGCCCCGAGGCCTCCAAGATCTCCCGTCTGGTGGAGGCCAGCGAAGCGGCCCGACCGGTGCCCATCATCAGCCTCATCGCCCGGCAGCGGGACCTGCGGACGCTGATTGGTTCCGATGTGCCAGGAGCGGAGCGCCTGGCCTTCATCGAGCAGCTCGACTACCAGGCAGGTCGGTTCACCGACATCGAGCTCAATGACTCCAACCTGCCCCTGGTGGCTAACCGACGGTTGCTCCAGCCACAAGATGACGCAGGCAAGCAGGCACTTGACGACGCGTTCGCCGCCCTCAGCTTGACCGACGACCAACGGGATGCCTTGCGCGGCGCGTCCGGCACAGACGAGGATTTCCGGCTCACCTATCCGTTCTCCCCGGCATTCCTTACCGTGGTAGTGGAACTGGCCAGCACCCTCCAGCGGACCCGCACCGGACTGCGGGTGCTGCTCGATCTCCTCGTCCAGAACCGGGAGACCCTCGAGGTCGGCCAGCTGGTTCCGGTGGGCGACCTGTATGACGTGCTTGCCAACTCCGACGAGCCGCTGGACGCCATGATGCAGAACTTCGAGTCGGCCAAGCGGATCTACACATCCACGCTTCGTCCAATGCTGGCTGCCGAGCACGGCATGGGTACCGGTGACGTGCCGACCAGCTCGTTCGTCAACGACGACCGGTTGATCAAGACCCTGCTGTTGGCCGCCCTGGTGCCGAACTCGGAGCCGTTCAAGAACCTGACGGCCCGCAAACTCGTGGCGCTCAACCACGGGCTGATCACGAGCCCTGTGCCAGGCATGGAGGCCACGGTCGTCATCGGCAAACTGAACTCGTGGGCGGCCCGGTGCGGCGAGCTCCAGGTCGGCGGGGATCTCAACAACCCGACGGTGCACCTGGTGCTGAGCGAGATCGACACACGTTCGATCCTGGAGTCGGTCAGCGGGATCGACAACACCGGCTCCCGGCGTCAGCTGGTGCGCGACCTGATCGCCAAAGACCTCGGTGTGTCCACCGACCAGCTCCACCAAACCACCAAACTGTTGTGGAAGGGCACGTATCGCACCGTCGATCTTGTGTTCGGCAACGTACGCAACACCGCCGAGCTCACCGATGCTGCCTTCGCCACCTCCGGGGACATGTGGAAGTTCGTCATCGACTTCCCCTTTGACGAGGACGGCCACACTCCTAGTGACGATGTCGCACGGGTAGAGGAGTTGCGGATCCTCGGGCACGAGTGGCGGACCGTTTGCTGGTTGCCGGCTTTCTTCACTGCCGAGACTCGGTCCCTGCTCGGAAACCTGGTGCGTCTCAACCACCTGCTGCCCATCCCCGGCCAGACTAGCGACCGCCTCCGCGAGGCAACCAAGAACCTCACCGCCGAAACCCGTGAAACGGCTCGACCCCAGTTGGAGGCCCAGAAGCGGGCCGCCGAAGGTCGTTTGCAGCAGGCCCTCCACCAGGCCTATGGGCTCGGTGTGGCCGATGCTGCCGTGGTCGACACCAGTCATCCGGCCAGCGACTGCTACGCCAGCTTGCTTCCCGGATTTGAGGCTCGGCCTCCGGTGGCGTCCTCCCTGCGGATGGCCTTCGACCAGGTGATCGCCCAGGGTCTCGAGTACTGCTATCCGGCGGCCCCGAATATCGACAGCGAGGTGCGGATCGCCGACCTGCGCACCGTCTACCTACTCTGCCAGGAGGCACTCGAGCAGCCAGGGGACCGCATCCCCCAGGTCGCGCCAAGTGACAGGAAGCTGATGAGCCGGATCGCCAATCCGCTCCGACTCGGCGTCCAGTCCGAGCAGGCATTCTCCCTGGACGTCACCCCGCACTGGGACAACCACTTCACCCGGAAGATCAGCGAGCGCACCGCGTCAGGTGCCGAGGGTGGCGTGACCGTCGGCGAGCTGCGTCGGTGGATCGACGACCCGCGCCCATGGGGCCTCAGCCGGGAGCTGCAAAACTTGGTGATTCTGGTGTGGGCCGCGGCAACGGATCGGGCCTTCACCGACCACGGCGGACCGGCCCGGATCAGTGTGGATGCTCTCGAAGACCACTTCGAGGTCCTCGCCCAGGAGCTTCCTGACGCGCGAATTTGGGCCGAAGCAGTCACGCGGTCACAGGAGGTATTCGGTGCCACCGGACTTCCTGCGACGCCGTCGGCAGTCGGTCTGGCCAAACTGAGTGGCATCCTGGCGAACCAGGTAGTGGGTCACCATGCCGCCGCAGACGCCGTCGTCGGCGACCTCGCCTCGGTTGCAGCCCTGGTCGATGTACCTCAGGCGAATCGGGCCCGGACGGCTCGGACGGCCGCTGACCTGCTGGCGGCACTGGCCGGTGCAGGCAGCGACATGGCCAAGGTCCACGCGCTGGTGGGGGCTGACCTCGCCCCCAGTCCTCAGGCCGTCGGCGCGTCCATCATGGCCTCCGCTGCCGTCAGTGGGGCGATCCACTCCATCGACATGGGCATCCTGACGGCTGCCCTGGGCAAGCCCGAGGGTGGGGCCCTGGCCAAGGAGTTGACTGGACTCCTGGAGGCCGAAGAGTTGGCGACCGTGTTCGCGCCACCCATGCGTCACCTCTACGACAAGGCCCGCAACATTGTTGTCGGGCCCGTATTGGCAGACGCCTTGCCCACTGGTGACATAGCGGCCGGGCCGACGGGTAGCGGCCTCGACGCTTCCGGGCCGGTTCCCCAGGTCGTGTCGGTTCCAGACGGCGGGACCGCTACCAAGGTCCCGGTGCTGTCCGAACGCGGACTCCAGCGTGCGGCCACGGTGGAGCGCCTCGACAAGCTGCGGACCGACCTCAAGTCAGGTGAAATCGCTGGCGATCTGTTCGACATCGAGATTACGGCCACGCTTCCCACCGAAGGCCCGTGACCGCGACGACTACCATCCGGCGGGCGACGCCAGAGCTGATCCTCCAACTGGCGACGGGAGTCCGCCACCAGCTCCTCCTCCGTGGCCCCAGCGATCAGGTGGTCATCGGAGTGCGTGCCTACCCGCAGTGGGATCACGCTGGCGTCGTCGACTCGCCCATCGGGGGTATTGAGGTGGTGGCAGGAACCACGCCGCTGACGATCCGCACGGCGTTGTCAGAGTTCGCCGGATCGTCGCCAGGGGGACCTGCCACGCTGGTGGTGCTCAGCGACCTGTCGGATACCGAACTCGGCGCTGACGTGCTGGGCAGGTTCGTGCGGGCGCGACTCCTGCCCCTCGACGAATGGAACGCCATCCGACTGCGCTTCGGCGTCCAGCGACTAGACCCGAAGTTCGCCGAGGAAGGTCTGGCTTGGATGGCCGAGGCACTCCTGACGACACCCACCACCTCCGTACCCCAGGGCATCGACATGCTCAGTGTCGACCTGGGACTCGCGGCTGTGGCCGCCACTGTCCTGGGCGCCGAAGGGATCACTCTCGACCGGCTCCTGATGACATCGACCCGGCCAGGTTTCGCCACCCGGGTTTCGACGGCCGACCCCAAGTTGATTGAGCATCTGTGCGCGTCCCTCGGTTCCCACCTCGGACCGGCCGGGCTCTTAGTCACCGGTGCAATCGCCCGGGGGCATGGGGAGATGGCCGTTCCTGCGGGTCTTGCCGCCCGCACGGTGCTCGGCGGGTCGTCTGGGACCTTTGCCGAGGCCAGGTTGGGAGACCTGACCGGGGTCAACGGCCCCAGCGAGGCTGCGCTTGGCGTTTGGGCCAAAGCTGCCGAGACGGTGTTCGCCGAACTCGCTGCCAATGGAGACATGGCGCACGTCGACGTGTCCTTTGCCGGTTCGAGACTGGCGGAGGAGTGGAAGGCGCCTCACGTCGACGCCAGCGACATCCTGTCGATCAGTTTCGAGGCGCGACTCGACAACTTGGCTGGATACCTGGAAGCAACGATGGATCCTGACGTACCGGCGGATCCCCCTGACCTGCGACGAGCGGTGGCTCGGGTGGTGGGGCATAGGGAGGCGAGCACCGACCATGGACGTCCCCGAGCCCAGCGTGCCCAGCTTGCCGCCCGGCTGTCCACCTGGCTTCGGGATCCGGTCAGCGCCGGTCACGGCACCGGAGCGACGCCCTCGAGCAATCCGTTGCTGTTGACCTCGGCCATCGCTGCCTATGGCATCGATGGTGCCTGGGTCGATGCCGCCCGACGGCGGGTGGGGGAGGGAGACGATTCGCCGCCTCTGTATGCGAGCGTGCTCCAGCGCATCAGCCAGGAGGCCCATGCTCGAAGAGCCGAAGGCAACCGTGCCTTCGCCAGCGCCCTGGCCCGCTGGACGACGGACGGCACCGCCGCCGAGTTGACAGGATCATCCGTGGTGGCCGTCGAGGCCGTTCTTTCCGACGTGGTGGCACCACTGGCCGCAGCCCAGCCCATTCTGCTCCTCGTCTTGGACGGTTGCGGCCTTGCCCAGTTCCTCGAGTTCGCCGACCAGTTCCGCACCTACGGCCTCCAGGAGGTGGGCCGGTCCGGGAAACGTCGGCTTGCCCTTGCCGCTCTACCTACAGTCACCGAAGCCTCTCGCACATCACTCCTCAGCGGTGCGCTGGCAGTCGGCACTAAGCAGGATGAGTCGCGGGCCCTACCCAAGGTGCCGGCGATCGCCAAACTGCCAGGGGACGACGCCGTGGTCTTTCACCACCACTCCGATCTGGTGAGCGGGATCGGCAAGGGACTCCCCGAACCGGTGGTAGCCGCCCTCGGGTCCGACGGTCCTCGAGTGGTGGCCGCTGTGGTGAACTCCATCGACGACGAGCTGAACAAGGGGACGTTTTCGACCGAGTACCGCATAGAGCAGATGGGGCCGCTCCACGCCCTGCTTCGCCAGGCCCGGGATGCAGGACGACTCATCATTGTCACCGCCGACCATGGGCACGTGCTAGGTATCGGCGTGGACGGAAGGGGCGATGCCGCTCTCAGCGGTGAAGGCGGTGAGCGGTGGCGTCTCGCCGATCGGGTGCCGAATGACGACGAGGTGTTGCTCCGGGGTCCTCGGGTGGTCCTCGGGGGCACTTCAGGCATTCTGGCCCCCTGGCATGACGACTTGCGCTATTCGGCCAGCCACGGCGGCTATCACGGGGGTGCCACTCCCGATGAGTGTGTGGTGCCGCTCAGCGTGTTCACCCCCACCGGGGTGGGCGCCCCGGCCGGATGGGAGGAGGTAGATGTCCCGACTCCGCTGTGGTGGGACCTCCACGTCGAGCCAGTCGTTGAAGTGGCGCCGCCGCCGAGACCGCCGAAGCGCCGCAAGGCCCCGACGGAGGTCGAGGGCCAAGGTGCCTTCTTCATCCCGGGGATCGACGAACCATTTACGACGGCTGGTGCCCCGGAGCCGCCAGCCAGCAGTCATGCTGCAGCACCGTGGTTGGATGCGGTGATGGCATCGGAGACCTATGCGCTGCAGCAGGGCGCTATCAGCAGGGGCAAGCCATCGGAAGAAAGTATCCGGGCGGCACTTGTAGCTCTCCACGCCCGCGGTGGTGTGGCCAGCTTCGGGGTGATTGCCCAGGCGACCGGCATGGGTCTGGGGCGTATCCCGGGGTTTCTGGCAATCCTGGTGCGACTGCTGAACGTCGACGGGTTCGGCGTCCTCACCGTCGACTCCACGGCGCTCGAGGCTCGTCTCGACCAGCCTCTCTTGGTGAGCCAGTTCTCCGGGCCCTCGGCGTTGTGACCATGCCCGCCCCCAGCCGAGCCCGCCGCGACGAGGTCATCGACGCACTGCGTCGTGGCACGGTTCCGTCTCGTGGGCTGGACCTATTGGCTGTTGGTCTTGACGGCCTCGGCCCCACCATTGACGAGGAGGTGGCCCGGGCGGCTGCGGGTGGCGGTGTCTTCAAGTGCATCCGAGGGGAGTGGGGATCGGGCAAGACCTTCGCCTCCCGCTGGATCGCCGAGCGTGCACGCCGGGCCGGTTTCGTGACCAGCGAGATCCAGATCTCGGAGACCGAGACCCCGCTTCACCATCTCCAGACCGTCTACCGGCGCCTCGTGGAGCGACTGGCTGTCGGCGACGGAGGAACCGGGGCGTTCCGGGGCGTGCTGGACGGCTGGTTCTTCACCCTTGAGGAGGACGTGCTGGCTGACGGCTCCGTCGGCGAGCACGACGAGGCCGCCCTAGCTGCGGCGACCGACCGTCTCGTTGAGTCCCGACTGTCCGATGTCAGTCGGACCAATCCCACGTTCGCCACCGTCCTGCGTGCCTACCGACGGGCAATGCTCGCGGGCGATGCGGCCCTGGCCGACGGACTGGTGGCGTGGCTCGGGGGGCAGCCCAATGTGGGCGCCTCGGTCAAGCGGTATGCGGGGATCAAGGGCGATATCGATCACGCCGGCGCATTGTCTTTTCTGCAAGGTCTGCTCACGGTAATCCGCGACTCGGGGCACGGCGGCCTGCTGGTGATCATCGACGAGGTCGAGACTCTCCAGAGGGTGCGCTCGGATGCCCGAGACAAGTCACTGAATGCCCTCCGCCAGCTCATCGACGAGATCGATGGCGGACGGTTCCCCGGTCTCTACCTGCTGATCACCGGGACCCCGGCCTTCTTCGACGGCCCCCAGGGCATTCAGCGGCTGGCACCACTGGCTCAGCGCCTGGCCACCGACTTCGGCGGTGATCCCCGCTTCGACAACCCTCGGGCCGCCCAGGTCCGGCTCGCCGGGTTCGACCGCGACAAGCTGGTCGAACTGGGGCGCAACGTGCGCGGAGTCTTCGTTTCAGGTTCCGAGTCCGCCGATCGCATCGACCGACTCGTCGATGATGCCTACCTCTCGGATCTGGCCGATGCGGTGGCCGGCCGGTTGGGTGGCCAGGTGGGGATCGCACCGCGTCTGTTTCTGAAGAAATTGGTCGGAGACGTGTTGGACCGAGTGGAGCTCTTCGAGGACTTCGATCCTCGACGCGACTACCAGCTCACCGTCTCCGACGGCGAGCTGTTGGATGTAGAGCGGAACATTGGCCGGAATGGCTCAGACCTGGCCGTCGACGCCATAGTCCTCGACCTGGCTCCAGACGACTCGTGAACGATCAGTTCGCCCAACTGCATCCGATCGTCCAACATCACATCGTCAACAGCATCGGTTGGCGGGAGCTGCGGCCGCTGCAGGAGGCAACTATCGGACCGATCCTGGCCGGCGAGCATGTACTGGCCCTAGCGCCGACGGCGGGGGGAAAGACCGAATCGGCCGTGTTCCCTGTACTGACTCAGATTCTGGCCGATCCCCGGCCAGGACTCTCGACCATCTACCTTTGCCCGCTGAAGGCGCTGCTGAACAACATCCACACCCGCATCGAAACCTATGCCGGCTACTGCGGACTGGAGGTGGCCCTGTGGCACGGCGACGTGGGAGCTGCAGCCCGCCGCCGGGTGCTTGAAGATCCGCCAGCGATCTTGCTCACGACGCCGGAGTCTCTCGAGGCGATGCTGTTGTCGGTCAAGACCGATCATGCAGACTTCTTCCGAAACCTCCGCACCGTCATCGTCGACGAAGTGCATGCCTTCGGAGGAGACGATCGCGGCTGGCACATGCTGAGCGTGTTGGAACGGCTTACGGCACTGGCCGGGAGAGATCTACAGCGAATCGGCTTGTCTGCCACCGTTGGTGATCCCGAACGGCTCCTGGCTTGGCTGGTCGGTGGGAGCACGGGGGCACGTCGAGTGGTCGCGCCTGATGCAGCCGGAACGGTGGTGATCCCTGAGATCACCTTGGACCACGTGGGCAGCCTCTCGAATGCCGCGCTCGTCATCTCCCAGCTCCATGCTGGCGAGAAGCGCCTGGTATTCGTGGACTCCCGCTCTGGGGTGGAGACCCTTGCGGCCGAACTTCGAGCCCGTGATGTGGTGACATTCGTCTCCCACTCCTCATTGGCCGTTGATGAGCGACGGCGCGCTGAGGCCGCCTTCGCCGAAGCCCGTGACTGCGTAATCGTGTCCACCAGCACCCTGGAGCTCGGGATCGACGTTGGCGACCTCGATCGGGTCATCCAGATCGACAGCCCGGGCAGCGTCGCCGCCTTCCTGCAACGCCTTGGTCGCACCGGCCGGCGACCTGGGACCACCCGGAACATGCTCATACTCACCACAGGCGATGGCTCGGCCCTCTTGCAGGCGGTGGCGCTGCTGTACCTGTGGGGAAGCGGCTATGTCGAGCCGGTGACGCCTCCACCCCTGCCGCTCCATCTTCTGGCCCACCAGCTCTTGGCCTATGTCATCCAGGAAGGCAGGATCGGTCGACACCTGTGGCAGGAAGTCGCCGGCCGACTGCCGGTTTACGCCGAGGCGATCGCATCCGGTGATGCCGAACGGATCGTCGAGCACCTGGTGGCCACGGGCATGCTCGTGGAGGAAGCCGGGATGCTGTCCATTGGGCCAATGGGAGAGAAGAGCTACGGATTTCGCCACTTCATGGAGCTGACGTCAGTGTTCACGCAGCCACCCACCTTCGTCGTCCGACACGGCTCCAACGAGCTCGGTTTCCTGGACGCGCTTTCTCTGCTGAAGAACGACCGCAGTTTCGCCACGGTGCTGCTGGCAGGGCGCAATTGGAGGATCACCAGCATCGACTGGGACCGTCGCTTCGCTTGGGTGGAACCGGCTGAACGTCAAGGCCGTTCGCGCTGGTTCGGCTCGGGGCGTCCCCTGGGCTTCGAATTGGCCCAGGCCATGCGCCAGATCGTTTGTGGAGCGAACCCCGATGGTGTGGTGATGAGCCAGCGCGCGACGGGAGCGCTAGCAGACCTGCGCGACGACTTCGATTTCGCCCGTGCGGATCGCACGTCTATGGTCATCGAAGATGCGAAGGCGAAGTGGTGGACCTGGGGTGGGGGACGTGCCAACGCCACGCTCAGCGACGCGATGGGCGGGCTCGCGATCTCCAGAGGCGACGACCTGTCGATCGGCGTCGATGTAACCAGAGCCACATTCGTCGAGATCGCTGAAAAGCTTGGCGGACTCGATCCGGACAACCTCCCAGTCCCGGCAGTGGCCGCAATGCTTGCGCAGGACTTGAAGTTCGCCGACTGCCTGCCTGAAGATCTGGCCATTCAGGTCGCATATCGCCGGCTGATCGATCCTGCAGGCGTCGGAACGGTGCAGGCCGAACTCAGGGCTCAGATTGACGAAAGTGCTGGGAGCATTTCCTGATGAACGGGTCCCCCTGAACTGATCCGGGTCAAGTGGCTCGCTATCGGGGACCGGTCACCGTTACCTCGGTCGGTACTCAACTGACTGGAGTTGGCCCGGATTGGTGGGCGCTTTGGGGTTCCACGCGTCGGGCGCTCCCCACCCCGGTTCCGTCCCTCAGCGTCGATGGCTGAGCACAACGTGGATGTCATCAGCCTCTAGAGCTGAGCACTCACAGGCCTAGGCAAGGTCTGATGTTAGCCTGGCAACCTCTAGTCGTTCTACGCGTGTGTAGCGCTGACTCAACGTCCAAGCCCAGTTCTTCTCTGTCTTTTCAGTCACTTTGTCATTGATGATGGGAAGTTGGAGATGCACCGTAGCGACATCCTCCGGGGCGCTGAGAAGGAAGACCCCATAGCTCTCGCCATCCTTGCGTGTCCCGGCACCTAGTGACGTTTCGATGACATCCGCCAGGCGCGAGTCCCCGTATGTCCGGTACCTCGCAGCCTCACCCAGCGAGAAGAGCACCGATGGGAACTGAGCCTCAATGCGAGGAATCCGGTCTTGAATCGCTCCTTCAGCATAGAAGCCCATGTATTTGATTCCCTCTCGGAAGGCCCGGTCTGGCTGACAGACGTAAGCGCTCGTTGCCTGATATTCCGGCCATGCGAGGCGCGCTGCGACGACGACCGTGTCATCCACGGCTACCAGGGATCTGGCTTCGTAGAACGACGCGAGCTCGTTGAGTAGGTATCGAGTCTGCTCCCCGAGGACACGGCTGGGGCTCTCGATGACACTGCTGATGGCCGTCACCAGACCCTCGAACGAGAGCCAGTGGATGCGAGTGATTGCTCTACGGCTCACCCCGTCGGGTTCCCGAAGCCATTCCGGCTCGGAAGAATCGGGTGTGAGGACGAATAGGTGGCCTAGGGGATTCGAGTCGAGCCGCGTCCGCGCGTAGTCCCGAATTTGGATTCGGCCGTGGCCCTCCTTCGAGTACGAATTGCGAACAGTCTTCGTCTCGAACAGCCAAAGGAAATTCGCAGAGATTTCCGCATCAGGGATTGCACCGGTGAGCCCTTTCTTAGATTGGTTCTTGAAAACCAGCGTTGCGAGCTCATCGCCGGCCCCAGTGGCTAACTCGAGGAGCTCTTGCACCAATGAAAGGTCAATTCGTTCGAAAACGGCCATCGTCGCCGAAGTGACCTGGTTCTCGCCAGAGCTGTAGATCGAGAAGAGTGGATTGGTCATTTGCCTTCACCCATTCGTGAGAGGTCGATTGGAGCACGGGGCCCCTGTCTTTTCGATTGGATCGGTCCGAGATTGCGATTCCCTGTTATGTCACCCGCCGAGGGCACCCTAACCAACTGGCGGACTCAGCTGCTTGAACTGAGGCAATGGGAGCCCTGATGCGTTCAGCCAATCAGGCTGCGTAATGCTCAGCTGACGGCAGCCATGACTGACCATGCTGCCAGAGCGGGATGTGGGGCCAAGGCCGCCTCCAACTCGATAGGGGAGAGAAGTCAGGCTCCGACCCTTCTGCCCTTGGTGCCAAGTTGCCTGCGGAGCACGCCGGGGGATATGGCGGGGCGTTGACGGTGGAGCATCGAGTGGCAATTGGGGCACACGGGCACCAGATCCTTCTTGGGGTCTACCACGTATCCCTTGCCGAGCGTCGATAAGTCCCGAAGATGGTGGACGTGAATGTACCCTTGGCCTTTGCGTCCGTACACTTTGCCGAAATCGAACTTGCAGATAATGCAGTTAGTGCCATGGATGGCAATCGCCCGCTTTCTTGCCTCTGGATCGCGCTCATAACGATTGACCTCTACGCGCGACACGGCTCCTTCGGCGTATGTATCGGCGGGAGCGAGGTCATCAGGAGATGAGAAGGTCTGTTTTCCAAGCCGTGACAGGTGCTTGCTCCAGACCTCGTCGAATGCTTCGGCGTCATTCGCCCTCATTCGGGTGCCCGACCCCTGCAACCTGTCCCAAACCACGCCTGGTACCCGCTTCTTCAGCGTTTCGACCTTGAGTCGGTCGTCGATCGGAAGCCAGATCGACCACTCGATGACCGCATAGTTTGCAGTTTGCTTGCTGCCAGCCCAATGCGCCGCCGTATACAACTCCCCGGTGAACGTCCCGGCAGCAACAACGCCTCGTTTGTCGTGTTGTCGAAGAAGTATTGCAATGTCGCCATTGACGATGTCACCTCCGCGGCGCCCGATGCTCCAATCGCCAATGTCGTCTATGCCTGAGGGAGAGCCCTCCACTCGCTCCGCATACTCATCGTCGTCGATTTCGTACTTGATCGGGTTCCAGGTAAGGATGAATATTGGCACTGAAGACCTCCTGGACGAAGACTAGCCACGGCTGCCTACGGCATGGATGGAACCTCCGTGGCCATGGCGTCGGCGATGGATGGGCGGCTTGATGCGGCGAAGGCGCTGATAGCCGAGTCGATTGGTGCCGACCCGCTGTGGGCCCTGGTTAAGTTGGCCGAAGGCACAGTCCTCAGCTGCCTAGCCTCGATCATTCGTCCGACCCCCGGCCGACGGCGAAGTCGTCGGCGAGTTGGCGGTCGTGATCGATCTCGTCGACCGAACCCCATCGTGGGCGTGAAGTGCCGCGGTGTTGTCATTCTGTTTCGGATGTCACGCCCTGCAGCAGTGCTTTCGGGTCGGGCGTTCTGACCCGGCTGGTCAGGGGATGGCCGCCCGGAGTTTGACGAAGGCGTTGGAGAGGTCGTCCACCCAGGGCCAGGTCTCGTCCA
>Ga0209385_1000243_pt1 | contig 21994 bp, 24 predicted proteins | sample NGEPerB_FD_184506 | JGI IMG/M metagenome (GOLD analysis project Ga0209385, IMG submission 184506) | Arctic peat soil microbial communities from the Barrow Environmental Observatory site, Barrow, Alaska, USA - NGEE PermafrostAB12-B... | ecosystem: Environmental > Terrestrial > Soil > Wetlands >... | reverse complement strand
CACGTGGACCTTCGCCGTCACCGAACGGTTGATTACGCCCGGGCAGTTCCTCTTCGGGGGCTGCGGACTCGCGGCCGGACTCGTCGCGCTCGAAGAGGCCAGTGGTCGACCGACGATCTGGGCAACGGCCCAGTACCTCTCCTACGCGCCGACCAACGCCGAGGTCGTCGTCACGACACAACGCGTCGTCGAAGGCGCTCACGTCACCCAGGCCCGCGCGACGGCCTGGGTGGACGAACGCGAGATCCTGACGGTGAACGCCGCGCTCGGCGCGGGTCATCTCGAGGCGCCCACGCCGTGGGTGACGATGCCCAACGTTCCCGATCCCGACGACTGTCCCCCGCGACATCTTCCCCACGGACTCGGCGAGTCGATCTTCGAGCACGTCGACAGCCGCGTCGCGCTCGGGCGAACCTTCGAGGAGCTGGACGGGACGCCCGGCTCTCCGGTCTCGGCCATTTGGGCCCGGGTGCCGGGCCACTTCGAGCCGTCGGCGGCGACGTTGGCGATCTTCGGCGACTACGTGTCGGGCGGTGCGTCCCAGCCTCTCGGACAGCGCACCATGGGTCGAAGCCTCGACAACACGATTCGCGTGGCGCGCCTCGAGCCGACCGAATGGGTGCTGTGCGACATCCACATGCACGCGCTCGCGGGTGGCTTCGCGCAGGGCACCGCGTTCCTCTGGAGTCAGACCGGTACCCTGCTCGCCACCGCCAGTCAGTCGATCGCGTCCAAGATTTGGGAGCAACGGACTCTCTAAAGCCCTGGTGGCCCTGGTGTAGATTGGTACCCCTGCGGGGCTATAGCTCAGTCGGTTAGAGCGCGTCACTGATAATGACGAGGTCGTAAGTTCGATTCTTACTAGCCCCACCACGCGGGATTCGGAGAATTTCCCGAGCCCGTTCGAACGAACAATCGACAAGTGACGAAGACGAGGTGAGCTTCGTCGTCAACTCGCGCAAGCTCGTCGTCGCGTCACCCCGTGGTCGAGGACTCCGTGCCGTCGCCGGACCCGCTGGCGACGTGCACACGGCGGTAGGGGCAGACAGCCGACCGCTATCTGCCGGTGCGTTCGCGATGCTTGCAGCCAGGCCAGCAACAGGGCCGACGCTGGCCCCCTTCCAACTCCTCCAGGGTCCGGCGGACGCGACGTTCCCTCGTTATCTCCTGCTTGGCATCCTCGACCCAGCAGATGAATTCGTTGCGGGCCAGCGGCGTGATGTCATTCCAGGCATCGAGTGCGGTGACGTTGGCGATCAACGCCTTGCGCAAGTCTCCTGGAAGCTCGTGCACCACCCCACCGGGTACTCGCGGGCCGCTCATGAGGTGACAGTAGAGGGCCAGGGCGAGCCCTGTATCCATCCACGCGGCCCCGTGCGCATGATCAGGAAATCGCCGTCACAAATGGAGGATCCGAGACCCGCAGGAGATTTGGACCGACGCGCCGCCAGCGTTCTGACGAACCCTCGGACGGCTGACAACCCGATCTAGGTGTATTGACCACGTAGGTCATTGACACGACTGATGGGTGGCTTGCCCCCGAGGGCTGTGTGGCCTCGGTGGTGATTGTAGAGGTGTAAGAAACCTTCAAACGCTGCGACCCGCTCAGCCTCTGTCGTATAGGGGCGGACGTAGGCCCACTCTTCGAGCATGGTGCGGTTGAATCGCTCAACTTTGCCGTTGGTCTGCGGTCGATAGGGGCGGGTCTTGCGATGGATGACGCCGCCGAGGTTTGCGGCGAAGAGCCGGCTGCGATAGCACGAGCCGTTGTCGGTCATGACTTCGGTGACCTCCACACCTCGTTCTTCGAACCACGCTTTCGCCCGCGACCAGAAGCTCGCGGCGGTCTCTTTTTTCTCGTCGGTGAGGATCTCGGAGTAGGCGAGGCGGCTGTGATCGTCGACGGCTGAGTGGATGAAGCCGTAACCAGTGCGACGCGGCCCCCCGTGGGAGAGTCGCTCGCTATTGCGCTTGCCGTCGACGCGACCGAGTACCTTCCATCCACCTCCTTCGGGGATGCGGCCGAGCTTCTTCACGTCGACGTGGATCAGGTCACCGGGCCGCTCACGCTCGTAGCGGCGAATGACGCGCCCCGTGGGCCGGTCCATCCACTTCAAGCGATTGAGACCTCGGCGCGTTAGCACCCGGTGCACGGTCGAAGGGGCGACGCCGAGGCGATAGCCAATGCGCGCGGGGCCGAGCTTCAAGGTCTGACGGAGTTCGGTGATCTGGGCTTCCATCTCTGGAGAGGTCTGGTGCGGACAACGATGCGCCCGACTCGAGCGGTCGACGAGTCCGAATTTGCCCTCTTCGCGCCACCGACGCCACCACTTGTAGGCGGTGGGGCGCGAGATGCCCATTTCGTCGGCAACGTGGGCGACGGGCCGACCACCTTCGATTCTCATGACGAGAGTCAATCGGCCAATCGGGGTTAGGCGAGCGTTAGCGTGCATTTGAGTCTCCTGGGAGTTAGTGGTTTCTGAACATCTCCACTTTGCTCCCAGGGACTCATCCCCTCAGCGAACTCTTGTTAACAACGCTCGTGGTCAATACATCTAGGTCTCGTAGTGCGGTGGGCCGGCCGCGACGTACTGGCGGACCTCGTCATAGTCCAGATTGAATGGCCCTGGTCCGGTGAGGAACCACGTGACCCCCGCTCTCGCCCACTCGGCGTAGCGTTCATCCTCTCGGTAGATCATCTTCTCGTCGCGCTGACCCCAGACCACGACGTCGAAGTGGTCGAGGTCGGCTCCGGCCTCACTCAACTTCGCCTTCAAATCAACCACCTGCTCGGGTTCGGTGATCTGAATCACCATCATCCCCTGGTGGCGGGCGGCTCGACGGACGGGAGCCGGATTCGGCCACCGGCCAGCCGTCCACACCGGGATGCCGCTTGCGCGGTACGCCGTTGGTTGGAACGTCACCTCGTGGGCCTTGAAGAACTCACCGGTGACGTTCACCTCCTCGCCCGAGACCAGACCGCGAAAGATGGCGATCCCCTCATCCAGGGCCCGACCACGTTCGACGGCGTCGGTCAACTCGCCAAAGCAGGCCAGCTCGCCGCTCGGGTAGTCATCGCCGATACCGAACCCCATCACGAGACGACCCTTGGCCAGGCGGTCGAGCGCCACGGCCTGACGCGCCACGACCTGAGGACGACGACGGTTCAACGGCGTTACCATCGGTCCCAGAGTGATTCGCGAGGTCCGCGCGGCCATGACGGCCAGACAGGCGTAGGGATCGAGGATGTCGCGTACCGGCGCGGGGTAGCGAAGGTGGTCCCAGACGAAGAATCCATCCCAACCCGCCTCCTCGGCCAGCACCGCCAGTTCGGCCATCCGCTCGACGTCAGCGAGGCCGTCGAAGGGAGGGAGAAAGAGTCCGTGTTTCATGTGACCACCCATCATCGTCGCTGGCGTGACTCTTACCTATCACGAATCCGCACCACCACGACGTCGATTGACTTGCACCTGCCCGTGGAGGAGAATTCTTCTTCGGCTCGAGAGCGCCCGACGCACGAAGGGTCTAGGGAGCAGCAGTACCGGGGGGACCGACGTGGACATCGCTGAGTACGTGGCGCAGGACTTTGGGACGCTCGACGATCTGTTTCGAATGCGCGTCAGCGACCGTCCGTCTCGAGCGGCGGCGATCTGCGGCGACCGCCAGATCTCCTACGTCGAGATGGACGCGCTCGTCGACCGCGCCGCCGCGGCCCTGCAACGCGACGGTGTAGAGCCAAAGGACATGATCTCGATCTGCGCGTCGACCTCGATCGAGTACGTCGCGCTCTTCATCGCCATCTTGCGCGTGGGGGCGACGGTCGCGCCGCTACCTCCGTCGGCCACCCCCGAGCAGTTGGTCACCATGCTCGAGGACTGCGGGGCGACCCATCTCTTCAGCGACGCTGGCGTCTCGCGCCATCTCGAGAAGAAGTCAGCGACGATCGCCGCGCGCCGCGTCGCTCTCGATGCCGACGCCGAGGGCGAGCCGTTCGATCGCTGGCTGGCACCTGCGGGCGCGACGCCGGTGCCGGTCGTGATCGATCCCCGACAGTCCTTCAACATCATCTACTCCTCCGGCACCACGGGTACGCCCAAGGGCATCGTCCACTCGCACGAGATGCGCTGGTCCCAGTTCGTCGGCTTCCTCCCCGCCGGCTACGGACCCGACGCCGTCGCGATCCTCTCCACCCCCCTGTACTCCAACACCACGCTGGCCAGTTTCCTGCCGGCGCTCGCCGGCGGCGCCACCTGCGTCCTGATGCCCAAGTTCGACGCACGGCGATTTCTCGAACTGTGCGAGCGCCACCGGGTGACGATCGCGATGCTCGTCCCCGTGCAGTACCGGCGCGTCCTGGAGGTGCCCGAGTTCGACGACGTTGACCTGTCCAGCTTTCAGATGAAGTTCTCGACTTCGGCACCCTTCCCCGCCGAACTCAAGCGCGAGGTACTGTCGCGCTGGCCCGGCGGGCTCATCGAGATCTACGGGCTGACCGAGGGTGGCGTCGTGTGCCTGTTGCTCGCCCACCAGCACCCCGACAAGTTGCACACGGTCGGCACGTGGTTCGGCCCAGCCGACTTGAAGGTCATTGACGACGAAGGCGAGGTCGTTGCGCCCGGACAGGCCGGCGAGGTCGTCGGCCGTTCGGCGGCGATGATGGACGGCTATCTCAATCAGCCGGAGAAATCCGCTGAGGCGGAGTGGTGGAGTCCCGAGGGCCTTCGTTACATCCGCTCTGGCGACATCGCGAGTGTCGACGACGACGGCTTCGTCACTCTGATTGGGCGCAAGAAGGACATGATCATTTCCGGGGGCTTCAACGTCTATCCGATCGACCTGGAGAACGCCCTCGTCGCCCATCCGGCGGTCGTGGAGGCGGCGGTTATCGCCCAGCCCTCGCGTCAGTGGGGCGAGACGCCCGTCGCCTTCGTCACGTTAAAGGAGGGCGCCGTAGCGGACCCTGAGGCACTACGCGCCTTCGCGAACAACTCGTTGGGCAAGACCCAGCGGATTGCCCAAGTGACGATCATTGACACTCTGCCGCGCAGCGCCATTGGCAAGGTGCTGAAGCGCGAGCTCCAAGGCCGACTGGCCTCGGAGACAGGTTGAGGGACGAGTCGAGCACCCTACTGCAAGAGGTGCAGCGATCCCGACTCCTGCACGGGCACGGCCTGGCTGGGGGACATCGGATAGTTCGCGAAGTTCGTGGCTTTTTCGCTGATGTCGCCGTTCGTGCAGCCCTCGACGGAGCGGGCTAGCGAACGGAAATTCGTCGTCGCGGGAAGTCGCGGGACCGCGATCCTCGCCCCGGACATGCGCAGCGTCGAGGTGAGATCGCCCACCGTACTTCGGCGCCACTGGGAGATCTCCGATGAGTGGATGCCGAATCGAGTCTCCAGGAACCGGATGAGTGACGTGTGATCAAAGACGTCCGACGAGAGGTACCCGCCGCGGCTAAAGGGCGAGACCACGAGCATGGGCACGCGAAAGCCGAGTCCGACGGGACCGGCGATTCCTCCCGCGCTTTGGGGGAGAGGACTCTTGGTCACGTACTCTCCCACCGTGCCCGGTGGAGGCGTAGGCGGCGCCACGTGATCGAAGAATCCTCCGTTCTCGTCGTAGATGATGAAGAGAACGGTCTTCGCCCACACCTCGGGGTTCGAGACGAGGGTGGAGAAAACGCGGCTGATCAGCCACGCCCCGTAGGCGGGCGGCGCGGGCGGGTGTTCGTCGTAGCCATTGGGTGAAACGATCCACGACACCTGGGGCAGTGTGCCCGTCCTTACGTCGTGAACGAAGTCGTGAGGATAGGTGGGAAGAAAGGCCCTTTGGAAAAGCGGCGAGGAGCGAGCGCGATACGCGGCGAAATACTGCAGGATCGCGTCACCGAATCCGAGCGTGGGCGCTTGGGGAAGGTAGCCCTGACCGGGCGTTGTGTAGGTCTTCCACGTCACGCCAGCATTCTCGAGGAGTTCGGGAACCGACGTCCATCGAGCGCTGAAGAGAATATCCGGACTCGAGTTGGTGGTGAGGACGGGACCGCCGTGCGTACCGGCCGGGTCAATGCTGCCCGAGAGCGCCACGAGTCGATTCGGATGAGTGGGTCCAATCACCGAACTGAAGTAGCGATCGCAAATCGTGAACGCGTCGGCCAGGGCGTAGTGGAAGGGCAGGTCGGCTCGGGTGTAATAGCCCATCGTGAGCAGGCCCTTGGATGGGCCCTCGTTGCCACGCTGGGTGTGCGTTGACACGAAGGCGTCCAAGGCTCCCCCGTTCCAACTCTCGTGCTGGGCTAGCCAATCGTGCGCCAGGTCGTGAGTGCATTCGGCGAGCCCGGTACTCGTATCGAGATGGAACGGGAGCTGAAAGCCCAGAGGCGACCGGGTCGTGTTGAACGGATCCGACTGAGCGAAGACGCCCGGCGAATCACTCGGATGGTCATTGAATCCGCTCACGCCCTTGTACGCGCCGAAGTAATGGTCAAACGACCGATTCTCCTGCATGAGAAAGACAACGTGCTCGATGGCTCCGAGGTCCGAACCAGCCGGCGCGGTGGCGCGCGCCGCTTCGATCGTGGAACGCGGCCACCCATTCGACATGAGCCATCCCGTACTCAACGCGGCCCCACCGCGGAGGAACTGTCGTCGCCCGAGGGGCGCGGCGCCGACAGCGAATGGACGAGTCAGGCGAGTCACGTCTGCTCAGCAGCGATTTGTCGCGCGAACGTGAACGCCTCGAGCACCGCCTCCTCCACCGTGCGCGGGGCGAGACAGTCACCAAGCGCGACGTAGGGGATCTCCAGGGCGTCGAGCTCGTTCGCCAGGGCGCTGTTGGGCGTGCGCCATCCGGCGGCGACCAGTGCGCTGATCGGCGAGACCAGTATGCGCTCGCCGCTCAGGACGTGTTCAAGGTAGGCGGTGTCGTCATCCACCCCGAACAGACGCGTCAAGGTCAGGACCTCCACGCGATCCTTGGCGAGGTCACGAAGTTGTTGGTCACGTACGTACTGCTGCAGGGCCTCACCGGGCGCGGCGGTGTTCACGCAGAGGGTGACGCGATGGCCCCGCGCGCGCAGCAGACGTGCGACCCCGGCGCCGACCCAGTCCGACGCAAGATCCGCCACGAGGACGTGACCGGCGGGAAGGGCGCCACCAACGAGTACGTCATTGGCGTCGACGACGACGGCGTCGCCGGTGCGCTCGATCGTCGGCACGTAGGCGCTGGCTCCGGTCGCGATGACGACGAGGTCTGCCCGGTCGTGCACGACGTCGATCGCGCTGAGCTCGCGGTTGAGGTGTACCGTCACGCCACCGCGCTGAGCCTCGCGCGCGAGATTGGTGGTGACGCCGCCGAACTCCTCGCGCCCGGGGATCAATTGAGCGACCCGCACCTGTCCGCCGAGATGCGCGCTCTTCTCATAGAGCTCGACGTGATGGCCGAGCGAGCTCAGCAACGCCGCAGCCTTCAGACCTCCAGGCCCCCCGCCGACCACGAGGACCCTGCGCGCCGTTGTCGCCCTGCGCGCGAGTGGGAGATGCAGCTCACGCCCGGTCTCGGGATGCTGGATGCACGAGATCGCCGCACCCAGTTGGAAGTGCCCGATACAGGCCTGGTTGCATCCGACGCAGGCCCGGATGTCATCAAGTTCGCCCGCGAACGCTCGGCGCGGCATCATCGGGTCGGCGATGAGCGCCCTCGTCATGACACAGGCGTCGGCACTGCCTTCGCTAAGGAAACGTTCCGCGTCCTGGGGCTGATTGATGCGCCCCGCGAGCATCACGGGCACGCTCACGACGTCGCGTACACGCTTGGAGAGTGGAGCGACGTAGCCCGACGCGAAGGACATGTCGGGCGCGATGTGATCTGAGCCCGAGAGCGTCGCCGAGGTTCCCGTCGTGACACTGACGTAGTCCACGAGTCCGTCGTCGCTGACGAGCTTTAGTACGTCGAGTGCCTCGGACTCGAGGAGACCAGATGGGTCGCGCTCGTCGAGCGAGATGCGAAGTCCCAACGCCGCGTCGGGCACCGCAGCACGAACAGCCGCCAAGACCTCTAGCAGGAAGCGCCGACGGTTCGAAGGTGATCCACCGTAGAGGTCGTCACGCAGGTTCACGAGTGGGTTCAAGAACTGTGACGGCAGGTAGCCGTGGCTCGCGACGACCTCGACGCCGTCGAGTCCGGCGCTGACGAGACGCGTCGCCGACGACGCGTAGCCGTTGACGATCTCCTCTATCTCCGCCAGCGTCAGGGCACGGGGGATGACACGGCCGCGCTCGTTGGGCACCGACGACGGCGCCACGCAGACGCGCCGCGTGCCGCCCTCGAGATCGAGGACCTCGCGCCCGGGATGGAAGAGTTGCCCGAACAGTTTGGTGCCAAAGGGGTGCACGGCCAAGGCCAGTCGTTGGTAACCATCGACGCACGAGTCGTCAGTCGCCATGAGCATGTGGCTCGTGTAGCGCGCGCTCTCGTGCACACCCGCGACCTGGACGACGATGAGACCCACCCCGCCTTCGGCCCGAGCGTGGTGATAGGCCACGAGCTGATCAGTGACGAGCCCGTTCTCGGCCATCACGGTGTCGTGGCCCGACGAGACGATCCGATTGGGGATCGTGACCGGACCTAGGGCGAGTGGAGAAGAGAGAAGCGGGAAGAGAGCTGTCGTGGTCACCTCCTCTACGGTGCCACACCTCGAGCCCGAGCACCTTCACCCAATAGTGAGCGGACTCTTCGTGAACGTGGTCCGTCTCGCCGCGCGAGGACCACATTGTCGAATTGACGCTTCCGTGGGCGGCACGTTCGGTCCCGGCCACCAATTGATCTGCCCAAGAACCACTCACGAAAAGAGCAGGGATGCCTCCACGAATCGCTGGTTCGACACCGTGAAGCAATGGACAATCGCGACCATCGTTGCGGTCTAGTGTGCCGTTGTTGCAGTCTCGCCGCCGGCGGGCGCTTCGACGAATCCCCCGTCCGTCGCGCTGATGCTCACGAAGGTCGCCGGTTCGCGGGTGGTCTACGTCGTCAGTGCCAGCAGCTACTTCGACCCTGCACACCGCGCCGCGTGTGCGCCCCAATCTTGCAATCTCCTTCGGCGGACCAACAACAACGGAGCGAGCTTCACGATTCCGGAGCTACCTCCGGTCAGATACGTGAAGAACTCCCCCACGGCTGTGATCCATCGAAGGTCTGAGTGTGACGGAGATGGAACTCACGCCGAGTCTCTGTAATAGACGAGTTCTGGATCTCCTTCGTCGATTCCCTCAAGTTCTCCACTGAATTGCCAGCCTTCCTTCTCCAGCACGCCGATCATCGGAGTATTGGATCGATTGGTTGACGTAAAGATCCGACCGGTTGACGACAGACCGACCACTTGGCGGAGCAAGAGGCTGGCAATGCCGTGACGGCGTTCGCTTGCAGCGACTGCCAGCAGCTCCACAAAGTCGCGCCCAAAGAACGAGTGAGGTCTGAGGACTGCGTAACCCGAAACACGGCCTTGGTTCTCAAAGAGAATGACCTCGCCGGACTGCACACGAGCCGCGAGCAACGGGGCCCGCTCGTGACCAACCGGCGCGACGCGATCAAGCTCTAACACCGCGTCAAGGTCCTCAGAAGTTGCGCGTCGCACCGTTCCTCTCGTGGCTGTCACGGCTACAGTCTGTCTCCTCATATCTCGAGCATGGAGAACTCACCACTCGACGAGCGCCAATCGGGGAATGTTTCGATCGGACGGTCGACGCCCGCAATCTCCAACGCACGGCTTGGTCCTTGGCGTGAACCCAATGCTCAAATGGCGCCGAGTCGCTAGGAGAACCACGTCCCGTCTCGCATGACGGTCCGTCCAGCGATTTCATCGACCTCGCGCCAAACTTGGACCTTTCTGGGTCGCAGGCGTACGTAGACCCAGCTTCCAACTTCTCCACCAGGATCCCAACCGGTCCGCTCACGGTACGCATCCACGATTGCTGGATCCGCGCTCTGAGTGTCGAGCACGGAGGCAGACGCGTCGATCATCACGACATCTCGGCTCGATCCGAGCGCCAATCGGGCTTGCGCTGACTTGGTCACGTTCCGCGCTGTCCGGCTTTGGCGTTCGGTGGCCACGATCACCTCGCCGTCATGCCAACAGAGTGAGAGCGGCACCAGATGGGCGACCCCTTGTTCGTCGCCAGTCGCAACCCACACGTCGAGGTCACCTTCGAGCTTGTCGATGGCATCCGTCTTACGCTGTCCGGTTGTCCTCACGTTCGAACGGTAGTGCGTCGGCTGCGCGCGTTGTCCGTTATAGATCACCCGCAAAGCACGTCGACCTACTGGTGGCGTCGACTTTGTCGCCACGCTCCACTTCGCAAGTAGCGACAGAGGAGACTCCGACATTAAAAGGTTGGTAGCAGAACCTTGGGTTTGGTAACTAGCGCCATCCACGCAGCGCTCGATGCAACACGGCATCGTAACCCTCCAGCCCGTCGCGGCTTAGGCGCGCTTCGGGTCCAGCGGCTATTCCGACGCGCTCAGGGATTACTCCCCAGACATCAACCTTCTGTTCCTTCCACCAGACAATCGCAGCTTCGAGATCATTAGTGCCCAGGCGCGCTGCGCAGATGACGATGCCTCGGGGAATCCGAGCAGGTATCAATTCGAGCGTGGCGAGCACCCTCGAGTACTCAACACCTCCCGCACGTGTCGGGACCACGACGGCATCGGCCAAAGCGACAACTGCCTGGGTGATCCGCTCGTTGCCCGGTGGCGTGTCCACGATTCCCAGGCCCTCGACACGACCCATGGCACGCGTCGCAGTGCGTTCGGACGGGGCTTCGACCACGTTTACGCCAGAAAGGGGCCACATCTCAAGCCACTCCGCCGATGACGCCTGGGGATCGGCGTCAATGAGCGTCACCGGGTCGTAACCCCGTTCTACTGCAGCGGCACACAGGTAAATCGAAGACGTCGACTTGCCAACACCGCCCTTCAATGAGGTCACGATGATATTCATAAGTGGAATGCTACGGCACTGTCGACGAATGAAGAACGGCTCGACTCCCGATCCGTGCCCAGGCACCATTCGGTGTGGAAGCATCGCTCACCATGGTTCAAAAGTAAAGCAATCCACTCCAGTGCTGTCGGCGAGCGTTTACTGTCCACTTCATTTCACCGGTGGAGACGCCGAGTCCAGTTCTGGCCTACGCAATGAGAAGCTCCAATAGGGTCTGCCACGACTCTCGCGACACCTTTGGTAATACGATCTGCGGATGAGGATGAACGAGTGGACGGGCGCCCTCAGCGAACGAAACTTCCGGCTCTTCTTCGTTGGCCAAACGACCTCACAGATCGGCAGCGGAATGGCGCCGGTCGCTATTGCGTTCGCGGTCTTGCAGCACGGAACGGCGAGTGACCTTGGATTCGTATCGGCCGCTGGCCTGACGCCTCTCGTGATTCTGCTCCTTGTCGGCGGCGTCATCGCTGACCGTTTCAGCCGCCGAGTCGTCATGTTGAGTTCTGACCTCTTGCGAACAGCTGCCGAGATCGGACTCGGCGTGTGGATCTTCGTCGCGTCGCCTCCTCTTTGGGGCTTTATGGCGCTCGCCGCCGTAGTCGGGATTGGCTCGGCGTTCTTCAATCCGGCCCTGACCGGACTCGTCCCTCAGGTCGTGTCGGAGGGCAAGTTGCTACAGGCGAACGCGCTCAACAGCTTGTCGGGATCGATTGCCGGGATCATCGGACCGGCGATTGCCGGGGCCATCATTGCCGTGTCGAGTCCAGGATGGGCTGTCCTTATCGATGGATTGACGTACGCCGTCAGCGTCCTCAGCCTTTACATGATCTCGATCGAGTGGGCGCCGAGTGAATCTGTCGAGACGTTCCTGTCACAGTTGCAAAAGGGCTGGACCGAATTCTGGTCACGGACCTGGCTCTGGGTCATCGTCCTTGAGTTCTCCTGTGTGAACGTGTTGATCTTTGCTCCCATGTTCGTTCTGGGACCAGTTATCGCAAAGCAATCACTGGGTGGGGCGCCGGCGTGGGGTCTGATTCTCGCGCTCGAAGGCGCCGGTGCCGTTCTTGGTGGTGTCGTGATGTTGCGATGGAATCCGGCGAGGCCACTGCTCATAGCCACAATCGCGCCGTTGACATCGATCTTTCCGTTGGTCGCCCTCGCCGTTCGAGCGCCGGTTCTCGTGATCGGTGTTGGTGCCTTCGCTGCCGGGATTGGCTTGTCAGTATTTGGAACTCTTTGGACGACGACAATGCAGCGCGAGATCCCTTCAGAGATGCTGTCGCGCGTGAGCGCTTACGACTGGTTCGGTTCTCTGGTCTTTCTACCGATCGGAATGGCCACCGTCGGACCTATTCAGGAAGCGTGCGGAATGACAGCGACCATCGTCGGTGCGGCGATCCTGCTATCACTCTTCATCGGATCGACACTCTTGGTTCCAAGCGTTACGGGGATGCGCTCGCCATCAGCCGGGTCCCCACAAGTGTTAGACGCGTAATGCCACGTTGCACCGGCTGAACTGACTAAGGCCTGAGCAGTCGATGGCCGCTGTGGCAAGTCGGCAACCCCGCATTGGAGGTCGACGATCTGAGTCCTAATGGTGTCGATGGACTGTCTTCAGCATTCTCTGACTGGAGTCTCGTGTCTTTGAACGGATTCGCTCGGATAGCTCCTCGCCTGCACATATGGTCCGCCGTATTCCCGCCAACGCTCCGGGACGAGGCTCTTTGGGTGCGGTCCTTCGATTCATGGACTTATGTAACGCTGGCTCCGGTGCGGACATTGTTAGTGGTGAGATCGAATGAGGACGCGCCCGCGGCATGGGCGGCGGCGCTTGACAATGACGGCGTTGCCTTCGCCGCTATCTTCGATCTGCACCGCGACCGCGTCTATCGCCACGCTCTACGAATGACCTCGAACGTGCACGACGCGGAAGATGTCACGGCGGCAACGTTCCTCGAGCTCTGGCGCCGTCGAAGTTCCGTGCGGGTGGTCGACGGCTCCGTGCTGCCCTGGCTCCTTGTCACGACGACGAATCTTGCGAGAAATCTGGTGCGCGGCCTTCGCCGTTATCGAGCACTTATCACCACACTGCCCCGTTGCGAAGGCGCCCGAAGTGCGGAGGATGTCGCATTGGACCGGATCGAAGAGATGCGCATCGCTACACAGGTGCGAGAGGCGCTCGTCACTCTGTCGCCCTCGGACGCTGCCCTGATCACGCTCAGCATGTTCGAGCACTACTCGCCTGGCCAAGCGGCGGCCGCCCTGGGAATCTCCGATGGCGCGGCACGCACGCGCCTTCACCGTGCGCGAACCCGCATGGCCACGGCCCTCGGAGCTTTCTCAACCGCAGCCGGCGACGACACGACAAAGGAGAAGAGTCGATGAGCACCACGGAGATGGACCCGGTCTTCACTGCAGCACTGCGCGAGGTGCTGGTGGCAACCGTCGAGGACACCCAGCGCGTGCGACGTCGCTGGCGGTGGCGTCTGAGAGCAGGCGTGTTCGTCGGTCTCACCCTCGTTGGTGGTGGAGTAGCTCTGGCCGCCGGAGTGTTTTCTCTGCCCGGCGCGCCAATCGACACGCCACTCGGCAACGTCGTCACCGCAGCCCGCACCGGAACCGCGACGATCGACCTCGGGCCGCCGCCCGCAGGGGCTACCGATCTTTCACTCACTTTGACGTGTCTCTCCGTGGGCACATTCGACTTTCCCAACGGGTCCAGCGTGAACTGCAGTGCGGCTGATATCGGCCAACCGCCGGTCGCTCGACAGGCCAGCGAAGTCGTGCCGCTCAATCCCGGCGTAGACAGCGTCACTATCAAAACCAGCGCTAGCGCTACGTGGACGTTGCAAGCCCAGTACGTGAACCGCGTCACGACCCACTGGCGTATCAATGCAAGCGGTCAGACCTACGGCGTGCAGAACCAGAATGGCACCCCGGATCTCATGGCCGTCGTAGTCGATCAAGGCAAGACGCAAGGCTATATCGAGACAAGCGAGCTCAACTGCGCGTCGGGTGGAGATGTGAAATCACCAGCGCAGGCCCTTGCTTGGGACACACAGAACCGAAACATCTCCATCCCCGTTTACGAGAGCGATGGCACGACGGTCATCGGTACGTTCGTTCTTGGTGATGCCACGGGACCGAACGCCCAGACGGTCCCGCTCTCATCCCTCTCGTTAGGTTGCTAGACAACGAGAGACGTTCCATTCACCAACTGTCAAGGAAGCGTAGCGAACACGATCACAGAGGACACCCGTGGGCACGGCACCGCTCTGCTTAGGTCCGATCGATCGCCTTCTTGGCTCGGATCGACGTGTTCGACGCGCCCGCCAACTGTCAAATCCCATTCTCGGCCGTTTGGCACGTTGAGAACCATACGTGCTCGATGCGTCAGTCCGTTTCCTGACAACGGAAGTCCGACGCAATAGGTCTGGCAGCTCGCGCTGTCGACTCGTCCGACAAGAAATCTCCCCGGGCGACTTCGACTGAAGAGTCAATCTCGACGAGTGAATGGGATTCCCTGTTCGGGCCGCCCCGGATCCACCCAAGGCTCGTTTCCATCCGCATCACGTTGCCAGGCATTTATGGCGTCATGGCCCATTGGATCGGCATGGTGATACTGCACACCTGCCAAGACGCCTGCGGCGTAGTCGTCAAGTAGTTGCGCATCTGGCTCTTGCCATCCATTAGCCATTGCCCAGCGGCGCACCAAGAAGGGTGGGAAATCGTAACCGCCGTGCCTCAGGTGCTTGAAGGCAGCAATGGCACAGTCACGCTTATGAACCGCCATGCGGAGCCAGCACCGCCAGGATTGGCGTACGCCGCGGTGGGAATGCAGAGGGCGTTGGACTCGGCAATCGGTTTGCTCAGTAGGTCGACCAGCGCGTCGTGGATGCTCGTGTTCTTGACGCCAGCGGAAGTGAGAAGAAGCCTCATGAGTCCTCCAAGATACCGGAGAATGTTGGTGTCGGAGGGCTGCCGTCCACAATCTCCGCCTGGCGGTTGCAACCGTGGACCTGAGCGCAAATCGGACCAGGTCGGCCGCGGGGGAACCTTGACGGGAGCGGTCACGTGTCGAGCAAGAGTGGACCGAGGCACCGTTTCCGGCAACTCCTGTCCACTTCTCCCCCGCCGGAGGACCATCGACTCAATCCGAAACACCTGGCGGAAATGTCAAATAGGAATACCGGGCAAGCCCGGGTCGCCGCGAGAGATCCGCACCGTAGTTTCGACCATAAACGGGGTGCCCGGTGGCGGAATGTTTGGTGACGTCCCGCCGACCCGAATCCAGGCAAACAATGGACCGTTAATTTCTGATCAACCTTCGGGCAGAGTAGCAAAGTCACTCTTGGCCCTCTTGTACCATCCCATTCCTTTAACGGGGTTCTTCCAACGACCCTTCATTTCCTTCAAGGCGCGTTCGTGCGCCGTATCACCATTCGCGACCATCTCCTTGAGATGTCGATCTTGCGCCTTGATGACCTCGTCAGCGGTCACGCCCTGGTGGGAATGATCGCAGGGGCCGCCCAACTGTTGACACGTCATGGTCTTCATCGTGCTTGATTCCTTTCATTTTCTCGGTCAATTGTATGAATCTTCTGTAGTCGGTCCGCATCGATGTCTCAGGATCGCGCCCGAACGCGGACCACGTCCAGGGTCGTTAGAACGTCTGGGTCGGCGATTAGTTCGACCTCGCGAATCAGGCCCGCCTCAATCTTGAACACGAAGGCAACCCTGACCGATCTGGCCTGGATCCAAGCGGCGCCCAGTTCGCCGTCGATTGTGACTGGTGCCGCTCCCCGGGCGCCATTGAATCGACCAGCCACCGCGACTGGGCCGTCGTACAACGCATCCGTGCCCATCTCCTGCGCGACCAGGTCTGCGCGAATGAAGGCATCGGGCGCGAGGAGCGACAAAAGAGCGGCGAGATCCCCGCCACGGGCTGCAGCGAGGAACGCGTCGACGACCCGACGGTGATCTGCGCGCTCGGCCTGCGCCGCGATCGTCTCTGGCGATCCGCGCACTTTGCGCCGAGCTCGGCTCGCAAGTTGACGTACCGCGGATCCAGAGCGCCCCATCACCGCGCTGATCTCATCGAACGGATAATCGAAGACATCGTGCAGCACGAAGGCCGCCCTCTCGCCTGGCGCAAGGGTGTCAAGAACGACCTGCATCGCGTCGCCAATCTTCTCGGCGAGCAGTGCGTCGGCCTCCGGATCGCTCGGAGCGGGGCCGACGGGCGGCGTAGCGCGGACCGCCGATCTCGTACGTTGCTTACGCAAGTGATCAAGGCACAGCCGCGTGACGACCGTCGTCAACCAAGCGGGCAGGTCGTCGATGTCTTTGGCGCGGTCGAGTCGTAGCCAGGCCTCCTGCACGACGTCGTCGGCATCGGCTCTCGATCCGAGAATCCGAGCAGCGATCGCAGTCAGTCGGGGCCGCTCGTCATCGAATTCAGTCATCTGCATTTTGCTCACACCATCTTGACGCGGACGGCCCTCGAAATGTGACTGCCACGCTTCTTGTCACGTCCAGGGACATGCGCGCCTTGACTCTTCCGGGGGCATCGCTTCCAGTGCGCACGCATGCTCTGACCAGTTATCTGTCGAAATTGCTGTCGAGTTGTGGTCAGGACCATCTGAGAAACGAGGCACGAGCACACAGGCGATACGGGGAATCCTCGTCAATTGTTAGCCGGACTTTAGAACGTCCTCGAACCGTCCTTATTACCACGGCACAGTATGGACTGAGCGAGGGGATGACCCACGCAAAGGAGGAACCATCGTGTACCGAACCACCGCCAATCGTCTTCGCCGAATCGCGACCGCGTGCGCACTCACTCTTGGCGCCGCGGGTGGCGTCGTCGCTTCCACCATGACCCTCGTCGGCACCGGGGCTGGGGCGAGCACGGCGGCGATCGCTCCAGTGACGTCGAGCACGCCCACTACGGCCAGCACCACGATCGCCACGTCAACGCCGACTAGGGCAAGTCATACCGCTGGCGTGCCGACGGCCGTCACCAGTCCCTCAACGAGTGCGGCAGCGCTCTCCGCCTCTTCGTAATCGCTCCGCCGTGATGAGAGATTAGGACTCAAGGTGTCGCGGATTGTTGCAGTCGGTGGCCCGACGTCAACATTCTCCGACTGGCGCCTTCAATTGTGGTTGACCAGATCGTGAACGCCGCGCCAGAGAGTCCGTTGCCGTACCGTGATGACATGGCAGACTGCAGAGAGAATTCCAGCGGAGAACCCCTCGATGTAGGTGATTAGGCGATCGTGATTGGGGATACGACTCTGCCCCTGAGTGGTTCCAAGACATCAGCTTGAAAGAAGTTGGAATGACCTGTTCTCATCAATGTCATCTCTCGTACGATGAGCGCTAGCCAGGAACCGTGCTCTGAAAGGTCGCTCGCCATCGCATGATCAAGGACGACACCTATAAGTCAATGGGCGCGGTTTGATGCAGACTAGCGATGAAGCCGTGGCTGAGCCCGACGGAATAGTCAAATGTCCGGGGTGGCTGCGATTGCACGTGTGGACCGTACTCGGATTGTTGGCGATGGTCATTGCGGGCATGGCCTACTCGTTGTGGTGGGATCCGGTATTTCATCACACTCAGATTTGGAGAACACCGCCCGACATCTGGGGGACTTTTCGAGTGGCTCATTACGTTGGCTGGGGTACCGAAGGAATGATCTATAGCTCCAACGCGAGCTTTGTGACCTTCCCCGGCATCGCGGTTCTCTTGGCTCCAGTCGCCATGCTCCAGGGTGCGCTGCACTTGTCTCAGAGCTTTCCCTGGTACTTGGCGAAACCGACAGAATGGTTCATATTGGGGCCCGCAGAATTACTTTGCGGAGCGTTCCTGCTTTTCCCGCTCGATGCGCTAGCAACGCGTCTCGGCGTCACCACGAAACGCCGGATTCTGCTCGTCTGGCTTGATGCCGCCCTGATTTGGCCAATGGTGGCTCTTTGGGGTCACCCCGAAGACTGTTTGGCAATGGCCTTCGGTATCTACGGCCTCCTGGCGGGGTTCGATCGTTCATGGGTTCGTTCAGGCGCATTTTTCGGTCTCGCCATCGTGATGCAGCCACTAATAATCCTCATTCTGCCGATTGCCCTTGCCTACGTGCCGACAAGGAAGTTGCTCCCGTTCGTCGGCGAGGTCGCGCTCCCTTCCTTCCTACTGCTTTTGGCACCGCTCGTCCAAAACTGGGGTCCGACCACTCGAGTCCTTTTGAATCAACCGAACGATCCATTGGTGGACCACCCAACTCCGCTGCTCTCGATGGCTCCCGTCCTCCACGCCGGTCACTTCATTGTTGTCAACGTTGCTCGTTTCACGACTCTCCCCGATGGCCGGCGCTCCATTTCATCGGTTCCAACAAGAGTGCTAACGGGCGAAATCGTTGCGGCCGGACCGGGGCGCCTCATCGCTCTCGTTTTGGCTTGCGCAATCGGGCTGTGGGTCGCCAAGCGAAAACCCACACTGCTCCACGTCGTCTGGTGCGCCGCAATCGCCCTGTCACTCCGGTGTGCCTTTGAATCTGTAATGGTCCCCTACTACCTGATTCCAGGCTTGGCTCTCGTACTTGTCGTCGCCGCCAACGCCAGGAGCGTCCGCTTGATTCTCACGACGCTCGCCATAGCGGCCTGCGTTAGCTTGAGCTATGTCCACACGGGCCCATGGGTCTACTACTCACTGGTGACCGGCTTCCTGTTTCTCGCGATCGTTTCAACATGGACTTGGCACGGAGTTAACTCCCGAAGTGGCATTCGCTTACCGCTTGACGACGACGCACCCACTGTTGAAGCAACATGACGTTCTGTCGACTCAAACGCGCATGGAGCGAATCAATCTCGTTGGTTCACGTCGGCGGCCCGACGCCACAGATATGCAACCTCGCACTGGCGGCTGCAATAGCAGACGAGATCGACTGACAATCGGCCGCCGCGTATGCCGCGAGCTGAACCGCTACGCGACGTCGGAGCGCCGAGTGGCGCGGCGGCGGATAGTTTCACGCGCCTTCGAGCCGCCCCAGAGCAGTCCGGCGGCGACAGCCAGCAGGATTGGTTGGAGCGTCCAGTAGACCCACCAGTGGACGGTGTCGAGGCCGCTTTTGCCGCCAAATGCGTTCCGCCCGACGTGCGCGATGTACGCCGTCTGAAGGGCGAGGGCGCAGTACCACACCACGCCAACGGCGAGCAGTTGTCGCCAGCCCCGGCCGAATAGGAGTCCAAGGAGAAGTGCCATGGGTAGAGCGATCATTGCTGTCATTGCGTGAATCCCTTCCATTAGATACTCTGTGGGGCAGAGTTGCTTCGGGTTAACTCTGCCCCACAGAGTCAGATTTGTCAAGGAGTTCGAATGGATCCGATCGCGGCTGAGCTGGCTCTGGCCGAAACGGCCGCCGCCAAGCGTCGGGTGGACGGGCTGGTGCGAACCGCGATGGCCGTGCCTTTACGGTTGCTAGCCCTCGCGTGGATCGTGCTGTGCCCGATTGCGCTGCTGGTCGGACGCAATCACCTCGGCCCTGCTGTCGGGATAGCGCTGCTCGCTGTTACAGCACTGGCCTGGTTGCAGTACAGGCGGGTCGCCCGCGAGCGCGGAGTCCGGGCCCGCCTCTGGCCCTGGCTGGCAGTCGCCGTGATCGCACTCGTCGGCGGCGCCGCTACATCTCGTAGCGGGACCGATCGTGGCGTAGCGTGGCTGAATATCGCAGGCCCGTTCGTGGTCAACGCGCTCGCGTTGCTGGCTCTCGCTGGATTCGTTCGCAGCCGAGCCATCGGTATCGCGGCGGTGACGATGCTCGCAATCTCGTTCATCGTCGTCGGCACGCTCAGTGGCGACGTGGCCGTAGCGGTTCAGCTCGCGGCATACGCGGCGGTGCTCATGGTGGCATCGGCGAGGATTGGCCGATGACCCAGCACCCGATCCATGACATCGACGACGATGTGCATCAGCGGGTACGGCTCGGCATCCTTGCGTCGTTGAGCGGTCTCGCTAAAGCAGACGTCAGGCACCTGAAGACGACGCTCGGTGTTACGGACGGCAACCTTGGCCGGCACCTTCAGGCGCTGGAAGAGGCCGGCCTCGTTGCCCAAAGCAAGACAACGGGCAATGGCCGCCCACGCACCTGGGTAAAGATCACCGCGAAAGGGCGACGGGCACTGCGCGACGAGATCCGGGCCCTCCAGAGGCTCCTCGGCGAAGTCGGCCCTCTGTCGGGCCAACCAGACACGGCCCGAGAATTGTCCTTGGACACCTAGGGACGAGCGAGCCGCGGCGGCGGGACCCACCGGTGTTCCGATGGCCGGGAGCGTGAAGAACTTTGCGCCGGGAGCGTCTCCTCGCCAGCCCCGATGCAGGTCGTCGGACATATTTGAGCGGCTGACAGCACCCGGCATGCGGAGTAATTTTTTGGCCTCAATCCTTGACTGGGTTCTGGCCGTCAATGGCGTGCATCCTCGCGGATCTCGACATGGACGCAGTCTGGGCCGAGGCCGACGAACGCGAGAGGCGCGTCTTTGTGGAGAACCTCTTGGCATGGATCAAGGTCTTCCCCGATCACCTGGAAGTCAAAGTCGTGGGTAGCCAAGATCAACGTCCTGCGCTCCGAGGTTGGACTGTAGGTACGGGAGAATGTTGGTGTCGGAGGCCCGACACCGCAGAAATGCAACCTCGCATTGGCGGCTTGGTTAGACCGTAGGGGTTCACGACTGTGGGGTGATTCCAACAGTTTCCGATTGGCGGATCCAGCAGTGGGAGGTGCCCTGAAGCTTGGACGAACTCTTTCGCTGGCATCCATTCTGTCGGCGCGCGCGAGCCAGTTGCCATACGGGCAATCGCGCTGCCGACGGACTGGTGGCGCGCTCCGACCGCAAACGTTCGGCGACCTGCCAACTTGGCGTCGAGTGCTACTTGAGTAGACGGGACAGTCGGCGGTCGGCCAGGACTCGCCCGCCCGTCTGGCACGTGGGGCAGTACGTCATTTCGTAGGACTCGAATGACACCCTCCGCAGCGTGTCGCCGCATGGCGTCGGACATGGCTCACCAGCGCGACCGTGAACCGCGAATCGCGCCCCCAGCTTCGCCTCCGAGAGGCCTCCCCTTCGGTGACGCTCCAGCTCGAGCGCCTTGGCCAGAACGTCGGTGACGGCCGCCAACAGATCACTGCGCTGATCCGCGCCCAGTGATCCCAGGGAGGCGAAGGGCGACAGCCTGGCGCGGTGCAGAATGTCGTCACCCCAGCCCCGGCCGATCCCGGAAACGAAATGCTGATCGCGTAGGTCGGTCATAAGCCGACGTCGGGAGTCGCTCGAACGGATCCGGTCGGCGAATGCCTCGCTTCCCGGCTCGGGCCCGAGGCCGGCCAACGGACCTTCATCTCCGGGTGGCAACACCCACCACGAGACCTTTCGATGGGTTCCGTACTCGCGTACGAGCACTCCCACGGGCGCCTGATCGAGTCCGGCACGACCCCCGCCGAAGAGAAAACGCGCCGCCGAGCCACGTGGCTTCGTCGCCTTGGGCGGCTGCTCAACATCGAGGCGACCCGCCTGCGAAAGATGCAGCACGATGTGGGACCCGTTGTCGAACTCCCACACCAGATACTTGGCCCTCCGACCGACCGACACGAGCCGATGACCCCGCAGGGAATCAGGAGTCGGAGCGTAGGTCTTGAGCGAGGAGAATCCAAGAAGTTGGGCGTTCTGTAATGCGAGTCCCGAAAGAACTACATCGAGTCGCTCCGATAAGGCCTGCATCTCTGGCATTTCTGGCATCCACCAATGTATCGAGTGGCGTTGGAGACGGTGATGTCGCAGGTGCGACACTGCACGACAGCTACCGGTCACTGGTGACTCGCCGGAGATCAGCCCTGGAGAGCGTCGGCGGCCCGACGTCAACAATCTAATGGGACCCGACATCATCTTTTAGGTGATGATGTCACCGAGCCGCTGGTCGGTGAGCACTGCAACAATCTGAGCGAACAGCTCT
>Ga0209385_1000242_pt1 | contig 22029 bp, 26 predicted proteins | sample NGEPerB_FD_184506 | JGI IMG/M metagenome (GOLD analysis project Ga0209385, IMG submission 184506) | Arctic peat soil microbial communities from the Barrow Environmental Observatory site, Barrow, Alaska, USA - NGEE PermafrostAB12-B... | ecosystem: Environmental > Terrestrial > Soil > Wetlands >... | reverse complement strand
TCTTGCCGGCGCCGGACGGGCCGGTGAGGAACTGGAAGGAATGCGGCTCGATGCGGAACGTGAGGTCGCGCAGGACCTCCGGCCCCAGGCCGTAGCGCAAGCCTACGTTCTCGAATCGGACCACGCCCGTCTCCGATAAATTCCCTGTAAAACCCGTGGAATGACCCTGGCCGGCAAGCCGCGGAGCCATCCCCAAAGCCGTCCGCGGCTCACTTGCGGCCGAGAACTGCGCTTTTACAGGATTATCACGGCGCCGCCAGCGCCGCAGGGCCGCCAAAGCCGGCCTATCCCCTTATCCGCCGGGCGGGCATGGTTTCCAATCCATTAACGGTCGGCTGCTAGGTTCTGGAGCCAAATTGGCCCCGATGACATGCTGATCGTCTGTCCGAGCTGCGCCACCTCCTACATGATCGACCAGGCCTCATTCGGCCCGGCCGGGCGCACCGTGCGTTGCGCCCGCTGCAAGGTGACCTGGGTCGCCGGCGAACCGAAGAGCACGTCCGATGTGACCGCCTTCGTGGACAGCGTGATCGCGGACGCCGGGGCTCAATCGACGCCGCTCGCCCGCACGGAGGCGGCGCCACTGCCCACTGCGGCCGCGCCACCGCCGCCGTCCGCGCAAGCCGCCGCCGCCGACGTTGGCGCCGAAGACTCCGAATCGATCACCGCGACCGACAGCAAGGCGCCGCCGGTCGAGCCGCCGCCACCGGAACCCGCGCCGGCCGAGACGCCGGCAACGGAGCCGGCTGAGGCTCTGGTGCCGGAGCCCGAGCCGGCCATGATCGCCGATGCGCCGTCGCTGGTGCCGCCGATCGAGCATGAGCCGCTGCCGGATGCGGCCAATGCCGAGCCCGATTCCGAAGACGCCGAAAGCTTCGACGCCCGCCGCCAGCGGCTGCAGGGCCGCCGCAAGCAGTTGCTCCGCTCGTCGCGCTGGACCGCGATCATTCTCGTGCTGGTCGCTTTCAACGTCGCGCTGCTCGGCGCGCGCAAAGACGTGGTGCGTTACCTGCCGCAGACCGCTTCGCTGTTTGCGGCCATCGGCCTGCCGGTCAACCTGCGCAATCTCAAATTCGAGAACGTCAGGATTTCGAAGGAAACCCAGGACGGCATCAACAACCTGATCGTGGAAGGCGCCATTGTGAGTGAAGCCGGCAAGCCGGTCGAGGTGCCGCGCCTGCGCTTCGCCGCGCGCAATTCAACCGGACAGGAAGTCTATACCTGGACCATGCCGCCGCCGCGCAGCATCCTCGGTCCCGGCGAGCGGCTGGAATTCCGCAGCCAGATCCCTGCGCCGCCGGCCGACGCCAGCGACGTGATGGTGCGCTTCCTCATCGCGCAGGACGTCGCCGCCGGAGTGAAATAGAACGATGGCGAAAATCCTAGTCGCCGAAGATGACGATACACTGCGCGACCTCGTCGTCCGCGCGCTCAACGATGATGGCCACGAGTTGACCGTGGCCACCGACGGCGTGGCGGCGCTCGATGCGCTGAACCGGAAAAACAGTGAATTCGACCTCCTGCTGACCGACGTGAAAATGCCGGTCATGGACGGCATCGCACTGGCGCTCGCGGCCGGGCGCGATCATCCCGACGTCGCCATCATGCTGATGACCGGCTTTGCCGATCAGCGCGAGCGCGCGCACGGGCTGGACGCGCTGGTGCACGACGTGATCGCCAAGCCGTTCTCGATCGATCAGATCAAGGGCGCCGTGCGCGAAGCGCTGGTGCAGCGGCACTAGTTACGTCTCGCCGTCGCGCGGCAAGACGGAATAATCAGAAATCCTTCAAGAGCCGCTCAATGTAATCGAGCTCGAGCTGCGGGCGGGTGCTCTCGCCGAAACGCTTGCGCAGTTCTTCCAGGATGCGGCGCGCGCGCTGGGCGTCGATCTCGCCCGGCACCTTCACGGTGACGTCGTCGCCATAGTCGCGGCCGCGCAGCGGCCGTCCGAGCGGGTCGGTATCCTGCTGGGCGCGCGCGCGGCCGTTGCGGCCGGGCTGGCCGGGGCCTTGTCCCATGCCCATGCCGTTCTGCTGCATCGACTGCGCCAGCCCCTGCGCGCCCTTGCGCATGGCCTCGAGCGCGCGGCCCTGGCTGTCGACCGCGCTGTCGGCGTCGCCCTGGCCGAGTTCGCCTTCCGCCTCGCCCATGGCTTCGCCGGCATCGCCGAGCTGACCCATCTCGTTTTTGCCTTGGCCCTGCTGGTCCTGACCGGGATTGCCGAGGCCGCGCTGGCGCAATTGGTCGAGCAGCTTGTTGAGGCGGTCGCGCAAGCCCTGCTGGTCCTGGCGCAGGTCGCCCAATTGCTGCTGACCCTGGCCTTGCTGCTGGCGCTGGCGGTCGCGCCGCATATTCTGGCCCTGCTTGAAGGTCTTGTCGCGCAATTGCTGCTGCTTGCGGATCATGTCGCCCAGTTCGTCGAGCGCCGACATCATGTCGTCGTCGCCCTCCTCGCCTTGCGCGCCCGGGCGGGCCATCTGCAGGTTCTCGAGCATCGACTGCAATTCTTCCAGCAACTGGCGCGCGGCATCCTTGTTGCCGGAACGCGCCAGGTTCTCCAGCCGGTCGAGCATGCTCTTGAGATCGCGCTGCGTGAGCATGCGGGTATTGCGATCGAGTGGACGCGCGAGCTGCTGCGGATTTTTCCGCATCTCCTCCGCCAGCGCCTGCAGGTACTTGTCCATCGCGGCGCGCAACTGATCCATCAGCTTTTTCAGCTCTTCGTCGCTGGCGCCGCGTTCGAGCGCCTGGCGCAAGGCGTCCTGCGCCTGGCGCAGCGCCAGTTCGGCTTGCGAAACGTTGCCGTCCTCGAGCTGCACCGCCATGTCCCACATGCGCGCCACCACCTCGCGCAGCTGGTCGTCGCTGCTAGCATGGGCGAGGTCGAAATAGATCGCGCGCAAGCCGAGATAGACTGCGGTCTCGGGCGTGAAGCGTTCCGGCGCGATCGTGAGCGCGTCGAGCGCGGTGAGCACCAGCGGCTTCGCATCGGCATCGAGCGCCAGGATGCGGCGCTGCTCGATCAAGGCGCGCGCCACCGGCTTGACGAAGATACGTTGCGGAAGCTGCAACTCGGTCGCTTCGCTGCGGCCATCGTTGCCGGCCTCGTCGCGCGCGACCAGCGTCATCGCAACCTTGGCGCCGGCCCAGGGATGGGCGGTGAGGTCGCGCGTGGTCTGCGCCGCGCCGCTGCGGGTGCGCGCCTGCGGCAGCGTGAGCGAAAATTCCGGCGCTTTGAACAGCGATCAAGGATCCGGAGCGGCCGGCGCGTCGTCTTCCTTGAGCGCGAAATCGGCATGCGCCTCGACCACGCCGTAGTCGTCGTCCATCTTGTAGTCGAGCCGCAGCGAACCGCGCGCCTGCCGCTCCGGATCCTTGATCAGCTCGATCGTCGGCGCGCGGTCGGGGATGGCAGTGAAGGTCCACGTCAGATCCCTGCTGCCGACCCCGCGCAACACCGCCGCGCCGTCGCCCTTGATCAAGAAGCGGCGTTCCTCGCTGCCCGCCGGCAAAGCTGCGTGCGGCGAGCCTGCGCGCGCATCCGCCGGCGCATCCTCGAGACCGCCCTTGCGCACCACGTCGAAGCGCACATTGCCGGTCGCGCGGATCACAAGCTGGCTGCCGGCCGGTACCGCGACCGGCGCCGTGGCAAGCCCCGTATTTTGCGCGGTTTCGCCCGGGCGCAGGCCGGGCAGCATGACCGGCGGGCGGCCGGTATAGACCGGCGGCGTGACCCAGGCGTCGATGCGGAAATTGGCCGGCGCCACCACGCCCTGCCAGTCGAAAGCGACGGTGACGCGCTTCAGGCGTTCGCCGCCGGCGGCGAAGAAGCTCGCGACCGCCAGAATGAGCACGAGCGCGCGCAGCGCCATCGGATCGCGCAGCGACAACCGCGGCGACGGCCAGCCGGCCTTGAGCTTGCGCGCCGACATGAGCGCACGTTCGACATGGGCACGCCAGAGCGCCTGCGCGACCGGATCGTGCTGGTTGGCGGCAATCTCATCGGCGACCGCGGTGGCCGGCCGGTGCGTCTCGCCGCTGCTGCGGTCGAGCCGGCGCAAGCCGTCGGAGATGCTGGGCAGCCGCAGCATAGCCAGCGGCGCCGCCGCAATGGCGGTGACGGCCACGAACAACAGCAAGCCGATGGCGCGCGGCAGCGGCGGCAGCACCAGCCATAGCCCGGCCCAGGAGAACGCGAGGAACAGCCCGAGCGCGGTCGCCAGCGTGGCCAAGGCTGGCCACAGTTTCTCCCACAGCAAGCTGCCGCGTGCGCGCTTGAGCGCCCGCGCCAACAGCACTCGAGTCGGGTGTTCCCGCTGCTTTGGCTGCTCGTCCAAACTGTCCAAAAGCCGCTCCGTCGCTCAGGGCTAAGGAGAATCTGTTGCAGAACAGGCTAACACGCAGGCAATTCCCAGGCCATGCGCGGGTTATTTATGCACCTAGAGCCAGTCCGGCATGCGATCGAGCGCAATTAATTGGTCAACTTCAAGGCGGGGGCGGACGGCCCCCCATTCGACCAGATTCTATTGGCCTTCGAGGGGCAGAACCCGCAGACGGGCACGTTCGGCATCAACCGAAATGATGGCACCAGCAATAAGTTCCTGGGTCGCTGTTTGGATCGCTGTCAGTACGGCGCCGCCAAGCGCTTCCGGCGTAAGGACGTCGCTTCTCACCAATATGACACTGGGCCGGCGACGTTCGGTTGCCGCAAGGATGGCTGCGAAGTCCAGGTCGGCGGTGAGCACGATGTGGTCCCGCTGCGAAGCCCAGGCCATCAACTCGCGATCGGACGCGGTCGGCGGTCCGATCTCCGACCAGTGGATGGCGGTGAAACCAGCCTGTTTGAGAAATACGGCCCAGCGCGGCGACAAATTCATGTCGACAAGAAAATTCATTCGTGGCTGGTGAGCGCGATCTCCCGCTCTTGCGTCCGCCACGCGGCGTAACGCAGCGCTTCAAGAATGTCTTCGCGCTGCAGATAGGGATAGTCGGTCAGCAAGTCCTCGACGCTGCGCCCGGCGCCGATCTGACCGACAATCACACCGACGGTCACGCGCATGCCGCGGATGCAAGGCTTGCCGCCCATCACATCCGGATTTTGCGTGATACGATCAAAATCACTCATCGCGGCGCTCCGTGTTCAACCGAAACAATACGCCAACTGCCGCTGATTTGAAACTACGCCTACAGCCAATCCGGCATGCGATCGAGCGCAATTAATTGGTCAACTTCAAGGCGGGGGCGCACCACCGCCCATTGCGCACCGTTAACCAGCACTTCCGGCACCAGCGGCCGCGTATTGTAGGTCCCGGCCTGCACCGCCCCATAGGCGCCGGCCGACATCACGGCCAGCAAGGCGCCACCCGCCGGTTCCGCCAGCTCGCGGTCGCGGGCGAGGAAATCGCCGCTCTCGCACACCGGCCCGACCACGTCGGCGCGGATGCGACGCCCGGATGCCCCCGGCTCGGCGACCGGCCAGATCTCGTGATGCGCGTCATACAGCGTCGGACGGATGAGGTCGTTCATGGCGGCATCGACCACCACGAAATTCTTCGTCTCGCCGCGCTTCACGAACAGCACGCGCGTCACCAGGATGCCGGCATTGCCGACGATCAGCCGGCCCGGTTCGAAGATCAGCCGGCAATCGAGATCGCGCGTGGCGCGCTTGACCATTTTGGCATAGTCGTCCGGATGCGGCGGCGGCTCGTTATCGTCGCGATAGGGAATGCCCAAGCCACCGCCGAGATCGACATGGGAGATCGTGTGGCCGTCGCCGCGCAGCGTGCGCACGAACTCGGCCAGCAGCGTGAACGCATTGTCGAACGGATCGAGATCGGTGATCTGGCTGCCGATATGCATGTCGACGCCGGCGACCTTGATGCCGGGCAATTTCGCCGCCCGCGCATAGACCTCGCGCGCATGGCCGATCGGGACGCCGAACTTGTTCTCGGCCTTGCCGGTGGCGATCTTATGGTGCGTCTTGGCGTCGATATCGGGGTTGACGCGCACCGAAATATTGACGGCGCGCCCCTTGGCCGAAGCGATCGATGACAGCAGATCGAGCTCCGGCTCGGATTCCACATTGATGCAGAGAATGCCTTCGTCGACCGCGAGCGCGAGTTCGCGTGCAGTCTTGCCTAGCCCCGAGAACATGATTTTGTCGGCCGGCACGCCGGCGAGCCGCGCGCGCATGAGTTCGCCTTCCGACACCACGTCGGCGCCGGCGCCGAGCTTGGCCAGCGTGGCGACCACCGCCTGGTTGGAATTCGCCTTCATGGCGTAGCAGACCAGCGCGTTGACGTCGGCGAAGGCGCCGGCGAACACCTTGTAGTGCCGCTCCAGCGTGGCGGTCGAATAGCAATAGAATGGGGTCCCGACCGCCGCAGCAAGCGTATCGAGGCTAACCGCCTCGGCGTGCAGCACGCCGTCGCGATAAGCGAAGTGGTGCATCCTTTTAGGATCCGATCCGTTCAGGCTGAATCAGTGCCGTGACTAACATTTTGATGGCGCGTGATCTTATCCGAAAACCGGTTCCCACTTTTCGGGATCACGCGCGGTCTCAGTTCAGTAAAACGTCGAGAGGGATTTGTTTTTTCGGACCTTTGGGGGCCAGCGGCTGGCCGTTGGGACCGACGCCCGGATTGTCATCCTTGGCCTGCCCGCCGATCGGCGTCACGCCAATAGGGCTCATCAGCCCCGGAGTCTGGGCTTGCGGCTCGCCAGTGAGCGAAGCGCCCGGCGGCGGATCGAGCGGGCCCTTGCGGCCGCACGCGGCCAGCCCGAGCGAGGCAACAGCTACGCCGATCAGGGCGAGATGGAGAAACGGGCGGAAACGGCTCAAGTAACGCGCTCCTTGTATGAAGGCCACCATACCAAACCGGGGCAAAAAGGCGAAATCAGGATTTCTCCTTTTCCAGCTTGCGCAGCCATTTCTTCGCCTGCGCGCGCACGTTTTTAGGCGCCGTTCCGCCGAAACTGGTCCGGCTCTTCACCGAGCGGTCGACCGACAGCACGCTGAACACGTCCTCGCTGATTCGCGGCTCGATCTCGCGCATAGCGGCGAGCGGCAGCCGGTGCAGGGCCAAGCCCGCCTCCGCCGCCTTGGCGACGATGCGGCCGGTCAGATGATGGGCGTCCCGGAACGGGATTTTTAAGCTCCGCACCAGCCAGTCGGCGAGATCGGTGGCGGTGGCGTAGCCTTCGCCCGCCGCCTTCTTCATGCGCGCCGTATCGGGTTCGAGATCGGCCACCATGCCGGTCATGGCCGCGAGCGACAGGGCAAGCGCTCCGAGCGCGTCCATGACGCCCTCCTTGTCCTCCTGCATGTCCTTGGCATAGGCGAGCGGCAGGCCCTTCATGACGATCAGCAACGCAGTGAGCGCGCCGGTCACGCGGCCGGTCTTGGCGCGCACCAGCTCGGCGGCATCCGGGTTGCGCTTCTGCGGCATGATCGAGGAGCCGGTGGTGAATTTGTCCGACAGCCTGACCAGGTTGGTGAGCGGCGAGCTCCAGATCACGATTTCCTCGGCCAGCCGCGACAGGTGAACGGCAGCGATCGACGCCGCGGCCAGCGTCTCCAAGGCGAAGTCGCGGTCGGATACCGCGTCGAGCGAATTCGCCGCCGGGCGATCAAAGCCGAGCGCCTTGGCGGTCATGTCGCGGTCGAGATTGAACGAGGTGCCGGCGAGCGCGGCGGCGCCGAGCGGGGATTCGTTGAGCCGCTTGCGCGCATCGGCAAAGCGGCCGCGGTCGCGCGCCGCCATCTCGACATAGGCGAGCAGGTGATGACCGAAGGTCACCGGCTGCGCCGTTTGCATATGCGTGAGGCCCGGCATCACGGTGCCGGCATGCGCGAGCGCCTTCTCGGCCAACACGCGCTGGAAGCCGGCGAGCGCCGCGTCGAGCGCATCGATGGTGTCGCGCATCCACAGCCGGAAATCGGTCGCCACCTGATCGTTGCGCGAGCGCGCGGTGTGCAGCCGCCCGGCCGCCTCCCCGATCAGTTCGGAGAGCCGGCCCTCCACGTTCATGTGGATGTCTTCCAGCGCCCGCTTGAAGGAAAACTTGCCGGCCGCGATCTCTGACAGGATCGTGTCTAGACCGTGAGCGATCTTTTTCGCATCGTCGGCCGTAATGATGCCTTGCTTGGCCAGCATGTCGGCATGGGCCTTGGACGCGGCGATGTCCTGGCGGTAGAGAGCCTGATCGAAATCGATGGAGGCGTTGATCTCCTCCATGATGGCGCCGGGGCCAGACGCGAACCGCCCGCCCCACATTTTGTTGCTCATGGCCTTACACCGAGATCTCGCCGCTCATGACCGAACGTCCTTCGCCCCGCTTCGCCAAAAGGCACCTGGCCATGATTCTGGCAGGCGGCGTCGCCGGCGCGGTCGTCGGGCTGGCCGGGGTATACGGGATTGCGACCCTGACAGGCAATGCGGGCGGCGATGCGGCAAATGACGTAACTTGCCGGCCGGCCGTCGAATTGGCGCGGAAATTGGCCCCTTTGGCGCGCGGCGAGGTGGCTGCCGTCAAAGTTGCCAAGAGCGGGCTCAAGCTACCCAACCTCACCTTCCAGGATGCCGCCGGCAAGCCGCTCTCCTTGGCGCACTGGCGCGGGCGCACGGTGCTGCTCAACCTGTGGGCCACCTGGTGCGTGCCCTGCCGCCAGGAAATGCCGGCGCTCGACGCCCTGCAGCAGCGGCTGGGCAGCCCCGGCTTTGAGGTGGTGGCGGTCAATATCGACACCCGCGATCCCGACAAGCCGAAAGCCTGGCTGAAGGAGGTAGGCATCGAGAAGCTCGCCTATTACGCCGATCCGACCGCCAAGACGTTCCAGGACTTGAAGGAGATCGGCCGCGCCTTCGGCATGCCGACCACCTTGCTGGTCGACAAACAAGGCTGCGAGATCGGCACCATCGCCGGCCCCGCCGAATGGGCGAGCGACGACGCGGTCAAGTTGATCCAGGCCGCGATCCGGGCCGACATTAAACGCTGATATTGACGTTCTGCCCGACGCCGGCAGAAACGTTGGCGAGGCTGGCCATATTCTGCTGGGCGGCGTCGATGATTTGCACGACCGACGCTGCGTTGTCCGCATTCATGCGCATCATCATCGCCGCGGCGGCCATCTGCATGCGGGCCGTTTGAGCGCCGACCATGGCTGCTGCGAGGGATGCTGGGTCCATGCAGGGCCATTTCTACCGGGCCGACGTCAATGAATGATAAATGCGCCCGATGGCCTTGACAGTTGTGCTTGCCGTCCTATACTTAACCACATGGTTTACTATTCACCTGCCCCGCTCGACCGCACCTTCGCCGCGCTCGCCGACCCGACGCGGCGCGCTTTGCTCGCCCGCCTGAGCCAGACCGACAGCCTCTCGGTCAGCGCGTTGGCCGAACCGTTCGCGATGACGTTGCCGGCGGTGATGAAGCATCTCGACGTGCTGTCGGATGCCGGGCTGGTCACGCGCAACAAGAGCGGCCGCACGGTCTCCTGCCGGCTGCGCGCCGAACCGATGGCGGAAGCCAACGAATGGCTCAACCACTACCAACGCTTCTGGAGCGAACGCCTCGATCAACTCGCCGCCTTCCTGGAGGAAGACTCATGCCCACCATCACCAAGCCCAGTCTCACCATCAAGCGCCGGTTCAACGCGGCGCCGGCGAAAGTCTTCGGTGCCTGGACCGACCCGGAAAAGGTAAAGCGCTGGATAGGGCCGGGCGAAGTCAAGGCATTGCGCGCTGAAATCGACGCGCGCGCCGGCGGCCGCTACCGCTGGGTGATGAAGGCCCCAAACGGCGAGGAGCACGACGTCAGCGGCGTCTACCGCGAAGTGATCCCGAACGAAAAGCTGGTGTTCACCTGGGCCTGGAAGAGCACGCCGGAGCGCGAGTCGCTGGTGACCGTTACCTTCAAAGCCGACGGCACCGGCACCTTGATGACGCTGACGCACGAGCAGTTCTTCGATGAAGAGGCGCGCGACAGCCACCAGGGCGGCTGGAACGGCGCGCTCGTGAAGCTGGAAAAGTATTTGGCCTGATCATCACAGGAGGCAGCGATGCCGCACGGAAATTTCTGCTGGAACGAATTGATGACCCGCGACGTGGAGAAAGCGAAGAAATTCTACGGCGACACCATCGGCTGGAGTTTCGACGCCATGCAATCGCCCATGGGCACCTATTGGATCGCCAAGATGGGTGACAAGCCGGTCGGCGGGCTGTTCACGCTGACAAGTCCGCAGTTCGATGGCGTACCGGAATCCTGGATGGCCTATCTCGCCGTCGACGACGTCGATGCGCGGGTGAAAAAGGCGCAAGGCGCCGGGGCCAAACTGATGCGGCCGATGTTCGACGTGCCGGGCGTCGGCCGCATCGCCATCCTGCGCGAGCCGGGCGGCGCCGGCATCGGCTGGATGACGCCTGCAAATTCCTGAAATCGACGTCGCGATCCGCAACAGATGGGGAGACCACACCGATGCCGATCTCAATCACCGCGCTCTATGCAGCAATCTTGGCGTTCATCATTGTTGCGCTGGGCATCAACGTCACCGTCCATCGTGTGAAACTGGGCGTGCCTCTGGGAGACGGCGGCAATCCGCAGATGCTGCGCATGATCCGTCTGCACGGCAACGCCGTCGAATACATCCCGCTCGCGCTTGTGCTGATGCTCGCCTACGAGATCAACGGCGGCTGGCATACGGCACTGCACATCATCGGCATAGCGCTGGTGGCCGGACGATTGATCCAGACCTGGGCCATGTGGTCGACGGAAATAGCGGGCGCTGGCCGGGGCACCGGTCAGACCCTGACCTGGCTGTCGATCGCGGCGCTGGCCGTTCTCAATATTTGGAAATTGGTCTGAACGACGTCCGCTACCTTGTCGGCACCGGCTTCTCGCCGCGGTAGTCGTAGAAGCCGCGCTGGGTCTTGCGGCCGAGCCAGCCGGCCTCGACGTATTTCACCAGCAGCGGACAGGGCCGGTATTTCGAATCGGCCAGTCCCTCGTGCAGCACCTGCATGACGGACAGACAAGTGTCGAGGCCGATGAAATCGGCGAGCTCGAGCGGCCCCATCGGGTGATGCGCGCCGAGCCGCATCGCGGTGTCGATCGCCTCGACGTTGCCGACGCCCTCATAGAGCGTGTAGATCGCCTCATTGATCATCGGCAGCAGGATGCGGTTGACGATGAAGGCGGGGAAATCCTCCGATACCGCGATGGTCTTGCCCAACTTGCTGACGAAGGCCTTGCTGGTCTCGAAGGTGGCGTCGTCGGTGGCGATGCCGCGGATCACCTCGACCAGCTCCATCAGCGGCGCCGGATTCATGAAATGAATGCCGATGAAACGCTCGGGCCGGTCAGTGGACGTCGCCAGCCGCGTAATCGAAATCGATGACGTATTGGAGGCGATGATCGCCCCGGGCTTCAGCGACGCGCACAGGTCGGAAAATATCTTGCGCTTGACCTCTTCCTTTTCGGTCGCGGTCTCGATCACGATATCGCAGGCCGCTAGCGCGTCGTATTTTTCCGCCGTCTTGATGAGCGCGAGCGCATTTTTGCGGGCGTCCTCAGTGATCGTTTTCTTGGCGACCTGCTTCGCCATATTGCCGTTGATAGTCGCCAAGCCGGCCTTGATGCGGTCGCCCGACACGTCATTCAACATCACGGAATAGCCCGCCAGCGCGCAGACATGGGCGATGCCATTGCCCATCTGCCCGGCGCCGATCACCCCGACACTCTGAATATTCAACGCCATGTTTTTGTCCGATCGATGCGAAGACCCGGCTCTTGGCTTCGGTTTCGGTATTTACGCCCGCTAGCCCCGTTGCCGTTTTACGACGAACCGCCCAATGACACCACCGGCGGAATGACTAATTTGCAGCGTGGTCAACGCTTGACCTTGTCGAGTTCCGCCGCCAGTTCGGGCAGCGCCTGATAAAGGTCGGCGACCAGACCGTAGTCGGCGACCTGGAAGATCGGCGCCTCCTCGTCCTTGTTGATCGCGACGATCACCTTGGAATCCTTCATGCCGGCGAGATGCTGGATGGCGCCGGAAATTCCGACCGCAATGTAGAGATCGGGCGCCACCACCTTACCGGTCTGACCGACCTGCCAGTCGTTCGGCGCGTAGCCGGCGTCAACCGCCGCGCGCGAGGCGCCCATGGCGGCGCCGAGTCTGTCGGCCACCGGCTCGATGTATTTGGTGAAGTTCTCGCGGCTCTGCATGGCGCGGCCGCCGGAGATGATGATCTTGGCCGAGGTAAGCTCCGGACGATCGGATTTCGACAATTCCTCGCCCACGAACGTGGAGAGCCCCGGATCGGCCGCAGGCTGAGCATTCTCCACGCTCGCAGCGCCGCCTTCGCCGGTCGCCTGGAACGTGGAGGTGCGCACGGTGATGACCTTCTTGGCGTCGCTCGACTTCACGGTCTGGATCGCATTGCCGGCATAGATCGGCCGCTCGAACGTGTCGGGCGCGATCACCTTGATGATCTCGGATATCTGCATGACGTCGAGCAGCGCGGCCACGCGCGGCATCACGTTCTTGCCGTTGGTCGTCGCCGGCGCGACGATGGCGTCATAGCCGCCTGCGAGCGCGACGATCAGCGCGGCGAGCGGCTCCGCGACGGAGTGCTGGTAAAGGGCGGCGTCCGCCAGCAGCACCTTTTTCACGCCGTCGAGCTTGGCGGCTAGGTCCGCTACCTCTTTGCAATCTTTGCCGGCGACCAGCACGTGCACGTCGCCGCCGAGTGCCTTGGCCGCGGTGAGCGCCTTGCTGGTTGCGTCCTTGAGCACCTTGTTGTTGTGCTCGGCGACGAGAAGCGTTGTCATCTAGATTACCCCCGCCTCGTCCTTGAGCTTGGCAACCAGTTCAGCCACCGAGCCGACCTTGGCGCCGGATTTGCGTCCCGGCGGCTCCGTCGTCTTGAGCACCTGCAGCCGCGGCGTGATGTCGACACCATAGTCCGCCGGGGTCTTGTCCGCGATCGGCTTTTTCTTCGCCTTCATGATATTGGGCAGGCTGGCGTAGCGCGGCTCGTTCAGGCGCAGATCGGTGGTGACGATCACCGGCGCTTTCAGCTTCACCGTCTGCAGCCCGCCGTCGACCTCGCGGATCACCGTCACGCTGTCGCCGTCGATGGCGATTTTGGAAGCGAAGGTGCCCTGCGCCCAGCCGAGCAGCGCCGCCAGCATCTGGCCGGTCTGATTGCAGTCGTCGTCGATCGCCTGCTTGCCCAGGATGACCAGCCCGGGCTTTTCCTCATCGATGATGCCCTTGAGGATTTTCGCCACCGCCAGCGGTTCGATCGCGCCCTCGGCCTTCACCAGGATGCCGCGGTCGGCGCCCATGGCGAGCGCGGTGCGGATTGTCTCGGAGGCCTGCGCCGGTCCGATCGATGCCGCCACGATTTCGGTCGCCTTGCCGGCTTCCTTCAGGCGGATCGCCTCTTCGACGGCGATCTCGTCGAACGGATTCATCGACATCTTGATATTGGCGAGCTCGACGCCGGAGCCGTCCGGCTTGACGCGAATTTTGACGTTGAAGTCGACCACCCGTTTTACGGGCACCAGAATTTTCATAAATCCCCATCCCATCCGAACGCTAACAAGAGCGGGCGGAAGCTAATGGCCGCACCATTGGCATGTCAACGTTTATGCTGCGCCGCACAGCATATCTATTATTTGCGCATGATCTTTTCCAAAAACCGATAGCCATCCCCGAACACGTCGAGGACAGGCCTTTGTCTGGATCATGCACTGGACTATCGATTCTGCCCGGGCGCCCACAGCACGTCGCGCGCGCCTTTGTCGTTGGCATAGCGGCCGGCCACGAACAGGTAGTCCGACAGCCGGTTGACATATTTGAGCGAGGGCTCCGACACGCCCTCCCCGGGCTGGTCCTTGAGCTCGACCATGATCCGCTCGGCACGCCGGCAGACCGTGCGGGCGAGATGCAGATAGGCCGAGGCCGGGCTGCCGCCGGGCAGGATGAAGGATTTCAGCGGTTCCAGCTCGGCATTGAGACGGTCGATCTCGGCCTCGAGCCAGGCGACCTGGACCTCGGTGACCGTCAACCGGGCGCCGCCCGGGCCTTTTTCGGCCAGGCAGAGGTCGGCTTCGACGTCGAACAGGTCGTTCTGGATGCGCCCAAGGGCCTTATCAAGCGCGGCATCGAGCGCGGCATCGCCGGCGGTATGCAGCCGCACCAGGCCGATCACCGCATTGGCCTCGTCGACCGTGCCATAAGCGTCGATCCGCAGGTCGTATTTCTTGCGCCGCGCCCCAGTGCCGAGCGACGTGGTGCCGTCGTCGCCGGTGCGGGTATAAATGCGGTTGAGCACGACCATGGGGACCTCGCCTAGCGCTTCGGATTCGGAGTAGGCTGGCTATTGTAGCCGGGTTTTCGTCACAAATAATGGGGGGTGAATGCCATGCGAATTCTGCTGATTGCCATTGCCGCAACGCTTCTGATGCTGCCCGTCACCCGGCAGGCGAACGCCTGCGAGGGTGCGACACCTTTGGCACAGGTCACGACCACCGAATACTCCGCCGAGACGGACAAGAAGCCGGTGAAGAAGGTGAAGAAAACGAAGCACCATAAGAAAAAAGAGAAGGTGGAATATATGCGCGCGGCGCCGATGAAGTGAGCGGGCGCCCGCGACGCGACTTTCCCGCCAGTCTCTAGCGCCCCATCGCCCAGATCGTCACCATGATCACGATGATGGCGGCGAATTGCAGCAGCACGCGCAGCCGCATGAGCTGTTGCGAACGGTTGGGCGAACCGCCGCGCAACATGTTGACGAGGCCGAGTAGCAACACGACCGCCACCGCGACGATGGCGGCCGGCACCAGATAATGCGACAGGAAGTCCGACATGGCGCGGGCCTTCTAGCACCGGGAGCCGCCCACGGCCACCGCGGTGGATGATGCCGAGGGCCGTGAATCCGGTCCCAATCCGCCTACAACTTAGACTCGCGCACCGGTTGCAGGTCCGCTAATATCCGCCGAAAAGGGCATCGGCGGGTGGGGCGTATGGGAGTTCAGGCCGCAGCGGCCATCGGCCGCGCGAGGGCATCGCGTGGCGCGCATACCGCGAGCCCGTCGATCGATCCCTGGACCGCTGAATTCGCCGACAGCGGCGCAGGCCGTGCCGGCGGCTGCCCGGAAATCGACTGCGTGCGGTCGCTGTTGGCCGCCGACGTAATCGACGACGCCGAGCACAGAGCCGCTGCGCTGGGCGTCGGCGCCGACCGCGTCCTGATCGCCGCCGGCCGGCTCAGCGAGGAGACTTATCTGCGCGCGCTTGGCGACGCGCTCGGCGTTGAATTCGAACCGCTCGACGGTATCCCCCGGGGCCAGTGTCCGCTCAATGACGAGCGCCTGATCGAGTCCGCCGCCGCCGGCATGTTGCCGCTCGCGGTCGATGACGATCTTTATCTGGTGGTCGCCCCGCGCGGCGCCGCCGCGCGCCGGATCTTGCGCCTGATCGAGGAGAATCCGGCTCGCGCGCGGCGCTTTCGTTTCACCAGCGCCGAGCGTCTCATCCGCTGTTTACCGCCGGACTGTTCTATTCGGTGCTGGGCGGGGCCCCGATGTGGCGCGGCAATAGCGCGAGCGTCGTCATCCTTGCGGCGGTCTACGGCATGACGGTGGTGATCGGCTATCTGACCTCGGCCTTCCTCGGCTGGCTCGGCCTGTTGCGCCGCGGCCTGCTGTCGACAGCCTGGATACTGCTATTGACGCCGGTGCATTGGCTGCTGCTCTCGCTGGCCGCCTGGCGCGCGCTCTATCAGCTCGCCGCCGCGCCCTACGCCTGGGAGAAGACCGAGCACGGGCTGGCCAAAAGCTCGCGGCGAGCCGCCAATATGACGCGGTCACTCGTCGAGCTGGAGCGTTATCTCAGCGCGCTCAAGGAAGCCGGCGAGTTGCCGACCCTGGTGCCCGACGTTTCACCAGGCGCCGCGCAACGGCGGCGTTCCCGCGTCGCCGCCTGAGATTGAGGGCGCGGCGCCCCGCGTGAGCGCCGCGCGCTGGTCAACTAATACACCTGCACCGGCAACGCGCCGGCGGGCCCAATGAGCACGCCCCAGGTTTCGTCGGCGCCGACTTCCAACTCCTCGTTCGACGCCGGCTTACCCGCCAGCTTGATCGAAAACTTGTATTTGCCGGGCGGCAAATCGAGCAGCTGGCCGTCCGGCCCCTTAGTACCGCCGCCGGCGACAACTTTGATCGTTTGCTTGTTGATCGTGACCGCCGCCTCCACCTCGTTCGAATTGACGAAGGCCAGCTTGGCCTGGCCCGGCTTCGGCATCATGCCGGCCTTCACCGTGGCGTCCGGATTTTTCATCACCAGATTCACGCTGGTCGCACCGTCCTTGCGGCCGAGCTTGAGCACCGCCGGGCCATCGGGCGAGGTGTAGGCGATGATCGCGTTGTCCGCGGTGATGACGGCGCCCTTGCTCTCCTCTTTCCAGTTGAGCTTGCCGAGCTCGCGGCGATAGAAGCCCAGGACGTCGGTGAGAGCGAGCGGCACGCTGGCTTTGAGTTCACGCCGGAACGGCGACTTGCTGCCCTCGCTCATGGTGTGGCGCTTTGGCAACGGCAGACCGCCGCTCTCCTCGGCCTCGAGATCCTCGGCACTCGCCGGCGCGGGCGCATTGACCGGTTCCGCCGTGGCCGCTGGCGCGGCTGGTTTGGTTGCCGCGACTTGCAGGCCCGAACCATCCGCGGTCACGTTGGTCTTGTTGCCCATCTTCATGATCGTGAACGAGACGGCCTTGCCGGCTTTCGCGAAATTGAGCACGACCATGTTGGCGTTGTTGATCACCGAAGACTGCGACTGCCATCCCTGCTCTTTCATGGCCAAGCGGTAAAAATCGGCCACGGCCTTGAGGCTGGACTGGCTGTTGAACTCGAGCTTGCCGTCGGCGCTGTCGTATTCGACGTCCTCCGCGGTATCCGGCATGGGGACCGGCGCTTTGTTTTCCGCGAGCACGCGCAAGGCGGGCTCGGGGCCTTTCGGCGCCGGCGCCGTTTTCGGCGACTTCGCGCCGGCCTGCGCATCGGCAGTGGCCTCGCGCACCGTCTGCTGCATCTGCTTCATCATCGAGTCGAGCGAGTCGTCCTTGCCGGCCGGTGCGGCTTTGGCAGCGGGTTCGGCTTGGGCGGCCGGCTTTGCGACCTGCTGCACGATACTTGCACTCGTTAGGTCGTATTTGTGGCCAAGCTTGAGCACGGCCGTTCCTTCCGCCGAGAAGAAATTGAGTATGATCTCCTCTGGCTTGAGGACGGCGCCTTGCGTCTCCTCCTTCCAATGGCGCGCCGCGAGTTCGCGGCGATAGAACGCGAGCACGGTGCCGACTTCCGCAGGCACAAGAGCGTGCACCTCACGCTGGATTTGGCCGCCGGTGCCGCCGGAGCTTCTGCTTCGCTTCGGCACCGGCAGACTGAAGTCATCCTGTGCAGCCTCGAGGTCTTGCATTTCCGCAAACGGCGCGACCTTGATTTCGACGGTGGTCTTGCCGTCGTCGCGGCGTTGCAGTGAAAGCAAAACCGGCTTTTGCTTTTCGCGAATGTAATAGGCCTGCCCGTCCAATTTAGCGTTCGGCCATTGCGCCGCCGCTTCCGATGCTGACAGCGGTACCCAGCCGGCAGCGCCGAGCTCCTTTTCATAAAAATCGCGCGTGGCCTCGACGGCGCCGGCGGTGACGCAATTCAGGTATGGCCGGTATGAGTCGAACACGATATCGGCCGCATCGTCGGGGAACGGCAAATCGGCGATCACCCATTGCGCGTTGTAATCTACGCCGGAGTGGACCGGTTCTCCCGGCGGCATCGTGAAGGACACCGACAGCCCTTGCGATCCCTTCTTGAGGTCCATCCCGAACGGACTGGGCTCCTCCGAAGGAGACGCATATTGCTTCCAGCCGTCGGTGGCCAATATCTTCTTGGTTGCCGCAACGGTGTTTTCGAACGAGCCCAACACGGTGTAGCTCAGCCGCGTCGATGACGTATGGGCAACGTCTTCCTTGGCGCCTTCGAGGCGCGGTAAACGGCTGACGTCGACCCGACCGGCGTTGGGTTGCGGCATCCCGCTCTTCAGAATTCCGATCGGCCACTCTTTCAGTTCGACCTTGATCTTGCCGGCGTCGGCGTATTGCTCGGTAAGCACAAGCGCCACCGTCGGTTCCTTGTCGTTGACGTAATGGGCGTAGGCGCCATGCCTGTGCACCACGCCGGAGGGCCCACCGGTAGGCTGCTTGGCGTTGAGCTTATACGACCATAGCGACCAGCCGCGCGCGCCAAGCTCCTGGCGATTGAAGTCCAGCGTCTTGTCGATCGGCTCGGCAGTGATGGCCGTCAGCAGCGGCCGGTCCGGCGAGTACTCGATATTGCTGGCGTCCTTGGGAAACGGCAGATCGGTTTTGAGCGCCACCGCGGCGTATTGCACGCTGGTGGCGTTGTTCTGCGCCGGTGCGATAGTGATGAACACGCTCAACGCCTGCGTGCCCTTCTTGAGCGACATGGTCCGCATTTTGGGATCGTTGGTATAGGCGGTGTTCGGCGCGACGTATTTCTGCCAGCCGCCGGCGGTGAGCGCCTTGTCGACGGTGTCGGCGGTCTGCGCGACCGAATCCGGCGAGGTGAAGATCGTGGTCGCCGGGCTGGCGAAGACTTCCTTGGCGCCCGCGACCCTTGGCAGGCGACTGGTATTGAACGTTCCGTCATCCGGCTTTTCCGGTTTGGACTCCGAACATCCGCCTGCAAGCACCGCCAAGCAAGCGAATGCGAAAATAAAGCCGCGTGACTTACCGCCGAAACGTTTGCCGCCGAACCCTTTGTCACCGCCCATGGTCAATTCCTCCGTCAGGATGGTTATATCCGAAAAACCAAAGCCCACCGCACCGGCCGCATCCGGCTGGCGCAACGCAATACTTAGTCGCGGTAACGGGAGGTTTGGTTCAAAGACGCTACAGATAGCGCCGCAGATCTGCCGCCGCATCCTCGGGCTTCCGATTGAGCTTGAACGGCGCGACGAAGCGGCCCTGCTTGTCCATCAGATAGACCAGCGCGGTGTGATCCATGCTGTAATCGCCGTTGTCGGTGGGGACTTTCTTGGCGTAGACCCGGTAGGCCCTCTCGACGGCGTCGATCGCCTTGCTGTCGCCGGTGGCGCCGCGCAGATGCGGATCGAAGCTCGACAGATAATCCTTCATCCCCGCCGGCGTGTCGCGCTCCGGATCGACGGTGATGAACAGCGCGCCGATGCGGTCGGCGTCGTTGCCGAGCGCGCGCATGACCTCCGACATTTCGAACAGCGTGGTCGGGCAGATGTCGGGACAGTGCCGGTAACCGAAGAAAACCAGGAAGGGTCGGCCCTTCATGTCCTGGTCGGTGATCGGCTTGCCGTTCTCGTCGATCAGTTTGAAGGGACCGCCGATCGCCGACGGGCCGAGGCCCGTTCCCTGATAATGGGTCGTGAAAAGAATGACGCCGAGAAAGATGACGAGGCCGGCCAGGAAGGCGGAGAAGACCAGAAGAATGTGAGATGTTCGGACCGTCATCGGGCGTCACTTGGACTGCACTTGGGCTGCATCAGAAGCACGCGACCCAGCCGGCCCGCACGATTTCAAGGAACACCGCGGTGCCGTAATAGGCCCAAAGCGCCAGCGTCGCCGCCACAATCAGCCCACAAATAAAGGCGAGGACCAGCAGCGGTCGCGAAAGCTTGGCCGTGGACACAATCGCGGGCATTACGAGTCTCCGGATGGAACCAACAATCCAGATAGGACCTATCCCGGGCGGCGGCAACATGGGTGATTTTCGACCACGAACCGCCGGTAAAATTAACCATATCACCGCAATATACCCCTGCAATTTGGGCGTTTTTTGTGCGTGCGTTGACTCAAAAGGTTAAAGCCGCGATGAATATACAGGTTTCTAAATTCAGCCACTTACGGGTATGGAGAACGTGATGCGTAGCGCTTTGGCGATAGCTCTTGCGATAACGATGTCGACGGCGGGCGCTGCCGTCTGGGCGGAGAACGCTCCGGCCCCGGCCGCTGCGCCGGCCCCCGCGCCTGCCGCCGCGCCGGCCCCCGCAAAGGCTGCGTGTAACAATCCGAACGCGCTGGGCGTCGAACGCGTGGTGCAGATCGACACCACCGGCGGCCCCGGCTTCGGCTTCGAGCACTTCAAGGCCTACGACTTCCTGCGCGACAAAGAGGTCGTGCTGACCTTCGACGACGGCCCGTGGCCGGGCAACACGCCGGCCGTGCTCAAGGCGCTGGCTGACCAGTGCACCAAGGCGCTGTTCTTCCCGATCGGCAAGCACGCCGGCTGGCATCCCGAAATTCTCAAGCAGGTGGCCGCGGCTGGCCACACCATCGGCTCGCACACCTGGTCGCATAAGGATCTGTCGAAGCTGACCGAGCAAGAAGGCAAGGACGAAATCGAGAAGGGCCTTGCGGCGGTGAGCATCGCGCTCGGCAACCAGCCGGTGGCTCCGTTCTTCCGTTTCCCAGCGCTGCGTCATCCGCCTGAACTGTTGAAATATGCCGGCGACCGCAATCTCGGCGTCTTCTCCACCGACATGGACTCGTTCGACTTCAAAATGCGCAAGCCGGAGCAGGTCGTCGCCTCGGTGATGAAGAAGCTCGAGAAGCACGGCAAGGGCATCATCCTGATGCACGACTTCCAGCAGGCCACCGCGCACGCGGCACCCGAACTGCTCAAGCAGCTCAAGGAAGGCGGCTACAAGGTGGTGCAGGTGGTCGGCAAGACGCCGGCCGAGCCGATCAAGGAATACACCGACGCCGTGCTCAAGGAGATGGGCGGCGGGCTGGAAACGGCACGCCCGATGTCGAGCGTGATCCAGACCATCCAAGGCAACTGAAATATCGCTCGCAAGTTAGACCGGCCGCGCACGTCACGCGCGGCCGGTTTTTTTATGGCGCGGCGCGCGCGGCGTTCTGCAGCATGGTTTGAAAGGCCTTGAATACTTTTTCCATCTGCGGCCGCTTGTAGGGAAACAGATCGGGCGGATCCATCGAGTGCACGATCATTGCGGTTCCCACTTCGAAGACCAAAAGCTTGCCATCTTGCGTCTCGCCGCAATCGATCGGCAGGTATTCGAGCCCGCTGCGGTCCGCGATGGTCCTGAAGGCAGCCGCATGCCGAGCGCCAAAGTCGCTGTCGAAATTCGCCATGAAGCGGGCTTCCTCGGCGCGCTTGGCCGCATCGTTCCGCATATCGGCGTTGAGGTAATGGATCATCCAATGCTGCGAGATCGCCATATGGCATACGAACGGATGGCCATCGATGATGGCGATGCGGCATTTGCGGAATAGGTCATCGCGGCTGCTGTAGTCGACAAACGGCGCGAGGTAGAATTCCGCGTCCGCCCATTCGCGCAGATAAGCGTCGATGGCCGATGCATCGTCGAGCTTCACCAGTCCCATTCCGGCCTGCGACCAGAACGGCCGCGCAATAATCGGGAATCCGCTGCCCTCGAGAACGGATTCGATCGCAACATCGCCGGCGGCGATACCGGCAAGCGCCATGCGATCGATGCGCGCATTCATCGGAATGACGATATTGGGCGCGGATTTCAGCAGCTCCCAGGTTCCGGCCCGCGTCAGGCGCGCGATGCGGTCGGGCGCATTGACGACCGGGCGCGGCCAGGACTTAACGAGTTGCGAAATTTCGCGCAGCACCGGCGCGGTCGCGTCCGATTCATCGATCGCCACCAAAGCGACGTCATGCTCGGGCGGCTCCGGCAGCTTCGTGCCCGGCACGACATACATCATGTCGAGCACGATGCTGGAGCCTTCCAGCATGAACTCGAGCGGCGTGTTGGCCATGAAATCGCCGGACGCCAGGAAGGCGAGCAGCCGGAGCGGGCGTGGCGCAGCGATGGCCGCGGGCCGTCGGTAAACTTGTTGCAGCTTCAAGGCGGCCGTTTGCAAGGCGACGCGATCCTGCGGGCGGCCTTGCAGCTGCGCAATGGTCGAAAGATCGAGCAGCGC
>Ga0209385_1000240_pt1 | contig 22064 bp, 26 predicted proteins | sample NGEPerB_FD_184506 | JGI IMG/M metagenome (GOLD analysis project Ga0209385, IMG submission 184506) | Arctic peat soil microbial communities from the Barrow Environmental Observatory site, Barrow, Alaska, USA - NGEE PermafrostAB12-B... | ecosystem: Environmental > Terrestrial > Soil > Wetlands >... | reverse complement strand
TGTTGTCCAAGGAGGTGGTCGTTGCGCGCATAAGAGATTCCAGACTACCGGCTCGCTCGGATTCGGCTAAATCATGATGCGCAGGCCCTCGGCGAACGACGCCGCCAGTGCCCGATCGCCTCGAACGTCGGTCGCCGACGCCGAGAGGAACGCACCGGCGCTGATACGCCCCGCCGCTCGGCGCCAGAACAGCGCCACGGGCGTCGTGATCTCGAGTGTCGGCACGTCTTGACTGACGCCGCGTGCCTCCGCACGGCCCTCACGAACACCGAGCACCACCGTTCGACCAAGTCGACCGGTGAGGTTGAGTTGCAACAGCGTCCCTTCGCTTGACTGCATCTTCTTGCCCACGACGTACGGCAACGCCGCCTCGAAACGGTTCACGACGATCTTCTCGCCCGCGCCGTGGTCGTCGGCCGGTTGTAACAACGCGTCGCGAATGTCCTGGAGGTGGATCCAGCTGTCGAGCACGCGGGTCTCTTGGAACCGGTGGTAGGGTCGCTCGCCCTCGGGACTCCATCCCACCTTGTTCCATCCGGCGTCGTCGAGCGCGCGCAGCGCCGCGAGCGAGCGCACCGTCGCGTCGCGAAACTTGTTGAGGATCTGAATGCCCGGTTCGCTTCGATGTGCCGCGACGAACGCCTCGTTGATCTCGCCAATGGGGTTGCGCACGTACTCGGGCCAGGGTCCCTCGAACAGGGGCACGGGCGCGCCCTGGAGCATCACCTCGAAGCCGAGCAGGTGGCTGACGACGTCGCGCACGGTCCAGCCGGGACACGCGGTGGACGCGTCGTAGTCATCGTTTGGCAGGGGTCGCACCAGTCGGTCGATTGCTGACCACGTTTCGTCGAGCGCGTCGACGATCCATTCGTACGCCATCGTTGTCTCCGGTCCGTCTCTAAGTGCAGCCTACGAAACAGTGGTGCGCCAAGAGCGCATTCGGTCATATGTGCAACGATGGAGAGACGGGAAGTAGCGCAGCTTGGTTAGCGCGCCTGGTTTGGGACCAGGAGGCCGCGGGTTCGAATCCCGCCTTCCCGACCACCGCCTTCCCGACCACACGTGCCCCCGGCAGGAGTCGAACCCGCAACCTGACGGGTAGAAACCGTCTGCTCTATCCAGTTGAGCTACAGGGGCGCAACAAATATCGTAGTGAACCGCGCCCGCTCCACTTTGGTTCTAGCGCACCACTGTGGCATACTTATTTGCCTTGGTGGGCGTAGCTCAGTTGGTTAGAGCGCTAGGTTGTGGTCCTAGAGGTCGCGGGTTCGATCCCCGTCGCTCACCCCGCTTTTTCAACGTGATCTCTTGGCATCTTGGGGAGAAGAAACACCACTCTGCTTGAAACGGAGTCGCCCGACGGCGTGTAGATTTCGCCTTGGAGACCTCGGGTGAGGTTTGACTGGGGGAACAATGACTATCGTTCGCGATTCTTTCTACATCAACGGTGAATGGGTGAAGTCGACCTCGGGAGATACCTTGGACGTCACGACGTCGGGCACTGGCGAGCTCTACGCCACCATTCCTTCGGGAACCATCGACGATGTCAACCGAGCGGTGGAAGCGGCCGCGGTGGCCTTTACCGCGTGGTCCAACACCAGTCCCAAGGAGCGGGGCGAATTCCTCGTTCGAATCTCGGAGAAGCTCGCCGAGCGTAGCGACGAGATCGCTCTCGTGATCGCCAACGAGGTCGGTATGCCGCTCATGCTCGCCAAGGGAATTCAGGCGGGACTGCCCACCATGACGTTCGCCGACAACGCTCAGCGCGCGTCGGAGTTCGTATGGGAAGAAGAGGTCGGCAACTCGACACTCGTGCGCGAGCCCGTCGGCGTCGTCGCCGCAATCACTCCGTGGAACTACCCACTGCACCAGATCGCCAACAAGGTCGCCGCGGCGCTCGCGGCCGGATGCACTGTGGTACTAAAGCCCAGCGAGGTCGCGCCGGTCAACGCCTTCATCCTCGCTGACATCATTCACGAAGTGGGACTGCCCAAGGGCGTCTTCAACATGGTCACCGGACTCGGCCCCGTCGTGGGCGAGGCCATGGTCGCCCACCCCAAGACCGACATGGTCTCGTTCACGGGTTCAACGCGCGCCGGCAAGCGTGTCATGACCATCGCCGCCGAAATGGTCAAGCGCGTCTCGCTCGAGCTGGGTGGGAAGTCAGCCAACGTCATCCTCGACGACGCTGACATTCCCAAGGCGGTCGCCGACGGCATCTTCAAGGCGTACCTCAATTCGGGCCAGACCTGTTCGGCGTTGACGCGAATGGTGGTGCCACGTTCGCGCTTGGCGGAGGTCGAAGACATCGCGGTCGCCACGGCCGCCGGTTTCATGCCGGCCGATCCCATCACCGGCGCCAGCCTGCTCGGTCCGTTGGTTAGTGCCGCGCAGCAGCAGCGCGTGCGCGACTACATCAACAAGGGCATCGACGAAGGCGCACGCATCATTTGCGGCGGCGTGACGCCACCCGAGGGTCTCGAGCAGGGGTACTACGTGACGCCGACGATCTTCTCGGACGTGCGCAACGACATGACGATTGCTCAGGAAGAGATCTTCGGACCGGTACTCTCGATTATCCCCTACGACACCGAAGAAGAAGCGATCGCGATCGCCAACGACTCGAACTACGGTCTCGCGGGTGGCGTGTGGGCGTCGACTGACGAGAAGGCCTTCGAAGTCGCGCGAAAGATTCGCACGGGTCAAGTCGAGATCAACGGTGGCGCGTTCAACGTCGTCGCGCCGTTCGGTGGCTACAAGCAGTCAGGCATCGGACGCGAACTCGGCAAGTACGGCTTCGAGGAGTTTCTCGAAGTCAAGGCCGTGCAACACTCGTAGTTCGATCCGCGCCGGTGACGTTGCGGTATAGACTCGTCACGCGCCGGTAGCTCAATTGGCAGAGCATTTGACTCTTAATCAACAGGTTCCGGGTTCAAGTCCCGGCCGGCGCACCAGAGAAGTGCTGATCAGAGGACTTGTTCGAATTTTGATAGTAGCGGGAGCAATACCAATGTCATCAATTTGTCAACAATGAACGAAGAAAAACCCTCTCCTGCATACCCTGACCCGCTGAGTCCCCTCCTTGCTCTTATAGTGCGCGGCGCGCTCGAGGCTTACCAATCCGGCGAAATTGACATTGAAGGAGCGATTCTCAACGCGGCCGTAAATGGATGGTACGAGGGTCACATCGAAGGCGAGGAATGCGGAGGCTGTTCGCAGAATGATGATGTCGATGAGGCGCGAAAGCACTTGCGAAAGTATCCGGGTTAGACCCTCATTCGAGGAGAGTCGCTGACAGAGCAGCTCCGGCTTCCCTCGCCATACTTGGCGTCGTGTGAGCGTAGATGGAAAGCGTTATTGCGGGCGAACTATGGCCCAGCATTTCTTGAACGACCTTCACCGAAACACCGGAGGCCAACATAAGACTCGCCGCCGTGTGCCGAGTGTCGTGAAGTCGAATCCTCGGCAATCCTGACGACTTGACGAGACGTTCGAAACGGTCCGAGACGAGTTCCGGTGAATAGGTCCGACCAATTTGGTCCACGAAGAGGTAGCCAGTGTCCGTCCAGGCTTTGCCCGCGCGCAAGTGATCCTCGCGTTGACGTCGGCGATGACCGATCAAGAGCGATACGAGCGAGGAGTCGAGGGGCACGGAGCGTCGGCTGGACGATGTCTTTGGGGTCGACTCTTGCACTTTGCCATCAACGACCACAAGAGTGTGGACAATCGACGCAGTGCCGGATTCGAGGTCGACCGCTTCCCAGCGGAGCCCACATAGCTCACTCCGTCGTAAACCACGTGTGAGCAATAACGCCCATGCAACGACAAGTTCGTCGTCGCGAGTATCGGCCAGAAACTGACGGGCTTGTGCCTCGCTCCACGTATCCATGGGCTTATTTTGAAGTGTTGGTCGGCGGACACTCGCGATCGGATTGCGAGCCAGCAACTCCGATTCGACCGCAAACTTGTTGTCGAGAACGAAGACCTTCTTGGTCTGGCTGTCATTGATCTAGCTCGTCAGTTTTCCGAGATTGCGGGCGAACTCGAAGAGATCGTTGTTGGGATGAGAGGGAGATGATGAATGCCTGAGAACGGTGGGCTTGATGTCGCTGCAGTTCGGAAACGTTTTCTCGAGTCCGCGGAGACTCTCGATCAAGTAAGAAACCATTTGATCGAGATCGCTCGAATCGAGGAGGAATCGTCCGCGTCCGCAGATGCAATGAAACAAAATGCCGCTGCATTGAAGTTCGCCGCAGAACAGCTGTCATCGCTTACGGAACAAATGGCTGACTCTGCGAAAGCCATGGCAGCGACGATGGCAACTGCTCAACAGTTCTTGGAGCGCGTTGACCTAACGACAGTCATCGCTTCAATCGAAGAGCTCAAGGTGTCGATCTCCGGTTCAATCGTGTCGTTGGAAGCTTCGTTCGCAGAGAAGGTCGAGTCCGAAATCGAGAACATAAGGACGGCGTTGCCGAGCAGGTGGACGAAGAAGAGCACATAGAGGCGCCGAAATCGGGGAGATCGGCGAGACCACTAAATATGGCAGAGCAATCGTTCGCGCTGCGAGTTAAGGGCAACGTTGAGAATGCAATTGACAAGAAATGAATTGAAGAAGTTAGTTCATCAATCAGGAGAAGGAATTGTCCACAACGACGACTACGAGCAGCCCGAGCGAGTTATTCGGACACACGATTCTTCATGCAGTGACTCATCTGCCCTGGATCGTTTACGTTGTGGTGGCGGCAGCGATCATCTTGCCAGCAGCGTTTCCAATGACTCGGAAGCGTTCTCGATGATTCGATGAGAGTTGCCTAAACGGTGAGATTAGGTACCCAGCAATCTTCACTATTTCAGCGCAAGAATCATACTCAAACAGAATGAACTACCAGGAATTCGGATCTTCTCGGTTTGACCTGCCTTCGCTTTCCTTTTTCCCCCAAACGCTCTCTCTCCCTGGTCCCTTCCCTCCCCGGTTTCCGGTGGCGCGGCGCGGCGGCGGTGCGGCGGCGGCGGTTCGTCTTCGCGCGGGGGTTCTCGCTCGTTTCGGCGATGTGACTTCATATGTCTCATCGAACGTCGACTAAAGGGATGCAGTTTGCGGGTGCTGTGATACGACTCAGAGTTGTCAAATAATTGGATTCACGTAGAGGTGACCGTGCAAGATTCATTCTGTAAGCAAAATTGTGCAAATTGTGCAAATTGTGCAAATTGTGCATGTGGCATCTGTAACTTTGTCGATCCGAACATGAAAAGAAGCTAAATGCCGAAAATGTGGGCCTTGATCGCCGCACTCTCCTTAGTCACCATGGGGTTGATAGTTCCTGAAGCCCTTTCGGCTAGTGCCGCTACTACAACAACGTCCACGACCACTACTACGACCGAAAGCAACCCCAACTGTCAGTTGGACTCCGCCTTAGGGGGCCAAGTCGTTATTGAGGACACGCTGAACGATTGCACCTTCTCAAACACCAATTTCGATGGGATTTCGGTCGAAAGCAATAATTTCATCGGCACGACCTGGAACAAACTTCAGGCTATCGGTACCCAGTTCGCGGGCAACAACTTCTCGAGTGGAATTTTTCAAGGTGGCAATTTTTCAGGTGCTCTCATATTGAGCGAAAACTTTGTTGGGGCGAACTTCTCAACAACAAATTTTACTGACGCTAACTTTGAGTACTCAAACTTAACCGACGCGAACCTCGCGGGGGTCAATCTCTCGGGAGCGGAACTTTCTCAAGCCACGCTCACCGGGGTGTTGTCGAGTGGAATCACAGGGGTCCCCGCATCCCTTCCTACGGGCTGGACTATCTCCAATGGTGTATTACTTGGACCTGGAGCGGCCACGATCAAGGCCCCTAGCGCGCCACTCTCTGTCTCAACCAAGGTACGTTCGAGCACCTCGATCAACGTCATCTGGTCGCTCCCAAAGTCTGATGGGGGAAGCCCGATCACCAGATATTGCATCAAAAGCGTAGACATTGCGAAGGGCAAGAACGTTTCGAAATGCGTCGAAACAAGCAACCTCCGAGCTCTTGTCTATAAGTTCGGTGGGTTAAGTCCGGACACGAGTTACGAATTCACGGTGGCAGCTTGGAACTCGAAGTTAGGAGCCTGGTCCAGTCGGGTGAAGGGAACTACGAAGGTCGCTTCAAAGGTTAAACCCGTATCCTTGAGCGCAGCACAAGCCAGCAGCATCGTCAGTTCGACCCCGGTGTTTGTTCAAAACGTGGTCGACGCGGAACTCAGTTCTGCCGCGGTGCAGTACCCGCTGGTGCAGTACCCGACATACCAATTTGCGTGTCTCAAGGGCCAGTTTGACACCTATGTAGCGAGTAACAGCGCATCCTGGCAAACGTCTTCCGTCTACCAGGATGCGCTAGCCGTCGAAGAGGACGTGAATCAGAATGCCCAATTGATGTCGGCCCTGAACGGAGCGCTGAATAAGGCTGTTGACCTTGCGGTCGGCGAAGTGATTTCGATCTACGCACCTGAAATCGTCGGTAGTTCCAAGATTGTCACGTACATCATCAACTACGCACTTCAAAGTGCGGTCACTAAGGCGACGCTTAGTGCGATTCACAAGTTTGACGCAAGTTTCAGCTGGAACTCGCTAGTTGGCACGGTTGCACTTGAACACAATGATCCATTTAATCCACTCGCTTTCGATCTTGCATATGCCGAGTTGACTACTGCTTGTACTGTGCCGTAGCCGCTGAAGGCACCTGGATGGCTCTCGCCTTAGCCATCCGGCCAATCAGATTAACGAGCCCTCCAGGCCGAGAATCTTGACGCACTAATCGGGGCCTCATCTCCGCAATTCCTATAACGAGTAAACCCCCCAGAAGCCAAACCGTTTCCGAAAGCCCGGTTTCCCCCTCGTCCCCCCTCCCCTCTCCTTCCGGTGGGCGCGGCGGCGGTGCGGCGCGCGCGGCGGCCGTCTTGCTGCGTGCGCGGGGGTTCTCGCTCGTTTTGGCGCGGGGCCCCTCTCTCCCCACCCACATTTTGTGGGATAGGTGATAGGGACGCATGAAACGTCCGGCTTTAGTCCGTTCGAATCCCATTGTCTCAAGAGCGTCGCTCCGCTGAGCCTGACGAAGTCAACCATTGAACCGAACTCCGATGAAGGAAAGAGGACATCAAGAACTTGGGTACGTCCAGAATCCATAAGAGACCAACCTCAATCTTCCCCTCAAGTACGATTACCACGATGCAATCGTTAGAGGTCCTCATCAGCGGTTTTTTTATTGTAGTTTCAGCCGTATTGACCCACTGGTTCGACGACCGACGAGTTAAACACCAATTTGCTGAGCAACGTTCCGAATCTTTGCGTGATCTGAAGTTGAATACTTTTAGCCGCATGAACAAGGAAGTCGAAATTGCCAGTGGTCGCTTGGGTGCGGTGGCTGTATCAATTAACGGTCCTGAAGTGGAGGACATAAGGAACCTGTTACACGAAGCTTGGTATGCGACCCGAGACTTTGAGATGCTCTTTCCTCAACTAAGTCGTGAAACTGACGAATTGCGAAACTTGCTTCTAGAGCAGGAAGCAATCGTGAAGCGACAGATCTCGAACAAGCAGTTTGACCCAGAAGAACTTCGTCGTGTCAAAAGCGTGCGGATTGTTCTGGATGAAATCGCCGCAAATATTCGAGCAGAATTGGGCTTGGGTGACTAGCCTGAATCTTCAACGAGCGACTCCTGGAGCAAAGTTCAAGTCATCTCTACAAAGAAATTGAGAGTCCATTGTGGGATGATCAGCCGATTGGAAATTGAAACTCCACCCCTAATCACACTGAAGATCGGCTGCGAGATTTTCGTTATGGAACTAATGGTCTGAAGCTAACGGATACACCGTACTCACCCGCTAGCGCAGGGTCGAAACCTTTGAGGAATTTCACCCAGTCGCTCGTTAGGAATCCATTCACTTTCGAGTCGGATTCGGATAGGAATCGCAAATGTCTCAGACCGTGCTTCAGAACGTCGCGCTTCAGGAAGGCGTCGCTCTTCGCTGTCCCTTCGCGTGACTCTAGAAATATCTCGTCAATCTTCCTGGACTTGGGGAATTCACTGATCACCTCCGATTGAAACACTGACAAGTACGTCAATACGATCGAATCGTCCATGCGCCACGACGTTGAGTGCGAAAATAGAAGAGATTCCCCCAGTCCTGTTTTCCCAATTAACTTCGAGACGGCGTCACTTGGTGTTCCTCCGCGTTTTAGTATCTCTGAGGTCCATGGTTCGCTACCCGACAACAGCCAACCCGAACTCGTTGAGACCACAATGGGCCACAATTCGATTCTCGTCGGCAGTATCTCATCCCCAAATTCGATCTTCTTCACTGTTTCGTAGGTGCTTGCGCATGGTCATTATCGCATGGGACAAGCTCAAAGATACGCCCTCGGTCGTAACCGTCGAAGAACCAAGTTACAACGACTCGTGAAGGACTCTCTTCAACGGTGGGCTCGATCCCTTGGGAATTCAAACTCTTCTGCAGATCATCTGTTTCACGCTTCAGGTGTTCCTGAGCGGCGCGCTCGTCTTTGAACTCAGGATCCTCCGGGTCGGGAATATAACCTATGAGAGCCCCGCTAACCATGAAGCCGGTTGAGACGTGGAAATGCTTAGTCAAGATACGGTCTCCTTGAAAGACTCAAACCGAATGTAGTGGCAATACTTTCATGCTCGTTACAAACGTAACGTCATGAGGCGACCTCGTGGCGGAAGTTTATAGGTTCTCCGAAACATCAAGTGAGGGTGCCATTCATGTTCAGGATAGTCCAGGCGGAGGGAACCAGGTACCTACAATACTGCTAGAGCACCAATTACCGCCGCGATAATCAGGCCGATGATCAAGAGACCCAGCAGTATCGAAGCAAACCACAGAATGCCAGTCACTATCACTGGAACGGTTAGTAACAGACCAATCGCCAAGGTTCCTCGGCTGATTTCCTTACGGTGGACCTTCATCCACTTAGGCTGCGAGTTCTCGTGGCCCTTCGCGAAATAGAGAGCGGTAGCAAACAATAGGTAACCCCCCGAAGCATAGGGAATCCAAATGTTGCCGTGGAGGTAGGTCAGTGCCGACGAACCCACATGGGATGGGGCGATTATGTCAAATAGTCCGTGGCTCGGTTGGGTGGCTTTCGAATTGTTCGCAGCGACAATGGCTCGGTAGTGCGTTAACACCACAAGATTGCAGAATGTTACGAGACACCACGCGACCGAGACTCCCTTCCTCTGTGAATTGTTCCCTGGCTTTGATCTGCTTGGCCGAGTCGGATATGTCTGTTGAGAGGATGATGATGCGTTACTGTCTTTCGCTGACGAATGATTTGCATTTGAATCCGTCTTGGGTGCGGTGGGTTCCGGATCTCTTTGCAATTCATCTGGCCAACCTTCATCAAAATTCCGACGACGGTCTGGATCGATAAGCAACTCGTAGGCACTTTGTGTAAGCACAAAAAGAGGCGACGTTCCCCCGCGGTCTGGGTGCGCCAAGAGAGTCAGTTTTCTCCACGCCGCTCTAATTTCGTCGTTGGTGCAATCACGCCCCACTCCCAAGACCTCGTAAGGTGTGGCATCTTTGTAAGTCCACCCGCGATCAGTGGCAGTAACCATGGACAACCCTTCTCTACTGTTCAATGTATCGTTAGACCATTCATTGTGCTCAAAAACATGAAGATCAATGACAACTTCTCATCAAATCGTGTTCATCCGACGTCGTTATTACTCAAATGGGGCGTTTAATGATGGGCCAAGGAGGAGGTTTGAAGGGTCGTGAGTAGATTCTTGTAAGTGAGACGATACGCCTTTGCGTTGATGGCAATGGCGTTGCCGATTGCAGCAGTCTCACTACCACCCTCGATAGCGTCGGCAACAGCGTTAGTACCTGGCCTCGACCAATGTCACTGCGTCACTGGTGGCTTCGCCCCATTTCCAGTGAAGTGAAATTACGCTAGGAAGGCCCCCCTTAGCTGAATGGGCACCTCATGTCTGAGGTCGGCAACTTCCAATGACTCGCACGGTTTAGTGCCCCGAAATGTCGTACAAGATCTAATTCGGGTGCAATCCTTGCAATTAGCGAACAGACACCCACGAGGTCCATTTTGGGTCAAGAAACAAGGCGTTTCGATTTCTAGGGTTCGAAGTGGTGCTGGGTGATTTCGTGTGAAACATCACTTCCTGGCACCGATGGATCGCTATGGATGAGTGCATACGTCAGCCTGGGCACTTCATGAAGAAGACGGTGGTGGGCCTCTTCGGCAATCTCGTGGGCAGCCGATAATGAGATGTTCCCGTTGGAAACGATGGTGGCCTCGGCTTCAAGACAGTGTCCGATCCACCTCAATCGGACACTTTGCACGTATTCGATTCCCTCGACTTTGCGCAGGACCTCTTCAACCTGCACAACTAGGTCAGGGTCAACGCTGTCCATGAGGCGGTGAAGAATATCACGCGCGGCGTGACGCAGGACATTCAAGATGACGACCGAGATCACGAGGCCGACAATGGAGTCGGCAGCAGTCCAACCGGCAGCAACCCCAATCGCTCCACCGACGACGGCGAGCGAAGTGATGCCATCAGTTCGGGCATGCAAGCCATCTGCGACGAGCGCCGCCGAACCGATTCGTCGGCCGACCCGGACACGGTAAATAGCGACCGCCTCGTTGCCCAGGAATCCGACCACACCTGCTGCAGCGACAAAGGGAAGATGGGTCACCGTATGGGGGTGCAAGAGGCGATCAATGGCTATCCACGTCGCAGCGACTGCTGAGAGAGCGATGATGACGCAAACAAAGACTCCAGCGAGATCCTCGGCGCGGCCATAGCCATAGGTGTATCGACGATTGGGCGGGCGACGTTGAAGCCAGAAGGCGAAAGCAAGTGGAATTGCAGTAGCAACATCAGCAGCATTGTGGATAGTGTCCCCAAGGAGCGCGATTGACCCAGTCAACAGGACAATTCCCAACTGGATTGCTGCAACTACGGCAAGCACGACCACCGACATTTTGAGCGCCTTGATCCCCTCGACGCTCGAGGTCAGTGCTGTGTCGAGCGAGTCAATATGGTCGTGGCTGTGAGGCGAGAAGAATGAGGTAATCGCTCCGAGAATGCTGCCTCTCTTGTGCCCGTCTTGGTCATGGCGATGCTCGTCGTGGTCGTGGTCGTGGTCGTGGTCGTGGTCGTGGTCGTGGTCGTGGTCGTGACCCTTTTGCCGGTGGCCATGTTCACCGTGCGGTTGATCAACACTCATCTGATCTCCTAAAAACGGGCGCCTGACCGACTTGAACCGATAATGACTAAACAGTCGAAAGTATTACCGCGAACGACTGCCTCCATAAGTTTCTAGTCGTGTCGCTTGCATTAGGATGAGCGCTCTCATCAATCAGGGCGATTTGAGTGTTTGCCAGACAACGAATATTCGCCTGTCACAGATCTGTAGAAATCTGCTCAACAAAGCGAGGGTGCGACAAGTAGCCCTCCTTCGGGGAAACGTCACTCGTAAGAGTCCCGTACGGTCACTTCAACATCTTGGGAGTTCATCTTGCAGTCTTGACTAGTGAACATAGTTACGGGTCAGCAACCTGCCGTGGGGATTGCTTATGTGTCATACTCTTTCGCTTCTATTTCGAACCGATTACCTCTTTGTAATTACGACCGTGTCATTACATTGGCAGGGAATGGCTGTGCGTTGCAAGAACAACAACGTGAGGAAAAACCTGTACGTTGACCTTCGCCCAGAGGTGGGTTTTCGCCCGAAACCACTGATCCCTTAGGATTCCCGATCGGTGACGAGAATCGCCAATTTCTCCCAGTGCCTTTCCGCCGGTACCCTCTTTCCCGACCTGATGGCTGAGGCCGTCGACTTGGCCACCCCACAAGCCCCCATAATCCTCGACAGGGGTACGCCCTTCAACCCTGGAAGTACGGATCCTCGGTACCACTCAGGGTCGCCCTTGGGACCAGGGTGCTCTGCCTTCCACCTTCCCTCCTTCTCCTTGGCGACTGCAATAGCCTCACCTCTCCGCTTACGCACGGATAACTCCTAGTCAGATTGCCACTTCCAACAAGAGGGGCAACGTACATGGGTACCTCTGGATAGGGGGCCTCCACACTCCACACAGTTGCGTCGTGGCTTTGGAGGGTTGGTAGAAGGCCTTTGCATAGGGGTCGCACCCTCGTCAAGAGCCAGTTCTCGGTAGATGGCCTCCTTAGCCTTACGGGCCTTGACAGCCTGTTGGGCATCACTGCTCTTCTGGCCCTTCAGGGGGTAGAGGCGACATACTTGCCCTTGACGGCTTGGCCCAACAGGTGGGCAACCTTCTCTGCCCAGGGGGCGACTGCCATGCGCCGCTGGCTCATTGAGCCAGCCAGCTCGTGGGTCAGGGGGGCCAGGAGGCGAACGTGACCATCAGCTGTCTCGGTAAAGTCAGACCGTTTGAAGCTGCGCTTGGCCAGGAGGTCCGGATATTTGTAGGGCATGTCCTTCTCCGGCTGCGAAACTTGAGGCCAGGGATGTCACGTACCCCCTACCTTCCTCTCAGCCATATATATATGACTCGAACGTGCGATGTGCGCAGCATCGTCATCTGGCACGGTGCACGTAGTGCTCAATGGGCTGGGAGGCTGGCCCGCTAAGGAGAATCCAATGGTGATGGAAGTGGCGATTCGCGAAGCAGATGACGTGAAGATCCGATTCGCCGAGGCGGGCCAAGGTTCGAGTCAACTTGATAGTCCTAGCGAATATGGCAAGTGTTGTGGAAAACACGGGGCGGCGGCGCTTCGCTACGATGAGCATCGCTGCGGGCAATTGTCACACTAGCCATAGCCGAGAGAGAGTTGGGAGGACCTATGACTGATACGCACTCACGCAGGACAGAGTTCGGGGATGTGATGACGGTGGGTGCTAAGAGACTGGGTGCACTGCAACCAGACGCGCTGGCCGCCCTCGTTCACGATGTCCGCGACGGTCTTACATCCGTCCCGAAGTCATTGCCGTCGAGATGGTTGTACGAGGGGGCGGGGTCGGAGCTCTTCGAGCTGATCACCGGACTCGACGAGTACTATCCGACGCGAGCGGAACGAAGCATCCTGGTCGATCACGCGACTGAGATCGTACTGATTTGCGGGGCCAGCAGAGTAGTTGAATTGGGATCGGGCACGTCGGAGAAAACGAGGCTGCTACTGGACGCGTTTTACGAAGTCGACCGACTCGAAGCGTTTGTGGCAATCGATGCAGCCGAGCAGACGCTTCAAGGTTCAGTCGAAGAGCTCGCCGTGCGATACGCGCGGACCGCCGTGTCAGGAGTGACGGCTGACTTCAACGCAGATCTCTCTCGCGTGCCGCGCGGACCGGGGCGAATCTTGCTGTTCCTCGGCGGGACGATCGGCAACCTCGGGCCGACGGAGCGATCGCATTTACTCATGGGTTTCGCTCAGCTTCTGGACGATGGGGAGCACCTCTTGCTGGGTACGGATCTCGTCAAGGACCCCGGACGACTGCTGGCCGCCTACGACGATTCTCAGGGAGTAACCGCCGCCTTTGAGAAGAACGTTCTCGACGTCGTTAATGCCAATCTCGGCGCCGACTTTGACCTCGACCAGTTCGAGTATGTAGTCGACTGGGATCCGCAGACCGAAGTTATTGAGATGGGTCTTCGTTCGCTCGGGTCACAGGATGTGACGATTCCGAGTCTCGGACTATCGGTGCATTTCGATGACGGCGAGGAGCTCCGCACCGAGATCTCTGCCAAGTTCCATCTCGCGGGTGTCACCCGGGAGCTGGCGTCGGCGGGGTTCGATGTCGCTGGGCAGTGGCAGGACGCCGCCGGCGATTTCGCTCTGACACTGGCGCGAAAGGCCAGTGGCCGGCTACGTGATGGTGGTCGCAAAGAAGCGAATCGGTCAAAGGGAACACCGGGATTATCACCGACTGCGTCCGTAGAAGGTTACCACGAGGTCCGCGCCGCCACCGAGGCACTGGCACGGTGCTTGTCCGCGGAAGACCAGACGATCCAGTCGATGTCGGACGTCAGCCCGACCAAGTGGCACCGCGGACACGTCACCTGGTTCTTCGAGCAGTTCGTCTTGATCCCGAACTGGCCCAAATATCGGCCCATCGATGATGGGTATTTATACCTGTTCAACTCGTACTACGAGGGCGCCGGTCGCCGCCACGCTCGTGGTGAACGCGGGCTCCTTTCACGGCCCGGCGTCGTTGAAATCAAGTCCTATCGCGAGAGCGTGGATGAGGCAATGGAACGCCTTCTGACCGCGGGCCCGTCGCCGCAGGTCTCCGCTCTGGTTGAGCTCGGTCTCCATCATGAACAGCAGCATCAAGAGCTGATATTGATGGACATCAAGCACGTGCTCGGCGTCAATCCTCTTACTCCGAGCTACGCACCTGACCAGCTCGTTACCGCGTCGGCGCACGCCGTTCCCTCCCTTGGGTGGGTTACTCATCCCGGCGGGCTCGTGAACATTGGGGCCGACAGCCCGTCGGACTCAATGGGAGCGATAGATTTCGGGTGCGGTTTCGTCTTCGACAACGAGTCGCCTCGACACCGCGCCTGGTTGGACCCTTTCGCGATCGCCGACCGCTTGGTGACCGCCGGGGAGTGGCTGGAGTTCATCCAAGACGGCGGTTATGACAGCGCCAGCCTTTGGCTCGCTGAGGGTTGGGCGGCCAACCAAGTCGAGGGTCGCGAGGCGCCGCTGTACTGGTCAAAGGGCCGAGATGGGTGGGAGGTGTTCAGGCTGAACGGTCGGCAACCGCTGCGTCCGGACGAGCCCGTGGTTCACGTCAGTTACTACGAAGCAGACGCCTTTGCTCGCTGGGCAGGAGCGCGGCTTCCGACGGAAGCGGAGTGGGAAGAAGTCGCGGCCGCTGCTCCGCCACCCGACTACGACCCGGTCGCGCTGCATCCGCGCCCGGCCAAACCTGCCAGGTACCAAGGCGAGCCACGTCAACTGTTTGGTGAAGCATGGCAGTGGACCTCGAGTGCCTACCTCCCGTATCCCCGGTTCGAGCCGCTGAAGGGGTTAGTCGGCGAGTACAACGGCAAGTTCATGGTGGGCCAGCACGTGCTACGAGGAAGCTCGGCGATTACGCCGCCCGGCCACGCCCGTCTCACGTATCGCAACTTTTTCGCGCCCGGCGCCCGATGGCCCTTCACCGGAGCGCGCTTGGCGAAGGATATTTGAAAGTGGAGAGTCTTGGGGCGAGTCGGCTCTCAGCCGTTCGGTTTCCGCCGCCGGAACCGCGCAGTGTCTCTGCGCCCTGCGGACCAGCCGCGAGCTTCTGGCATCACCTCCATCGATTGCTGCCGACCCGCGTCCACTGTCCGATGGAGGCACCGATCTCTCATTTGCTCTCGACCGCCGCCGACATCGACCGAAACCCACAACTAGTAAGGAGCAACTAATGCGCGCTGATATCGTGCCCGGGGCACCTTTCCCCGACTACGAACTTACTGATCACACGAAGATAAGGCGGAAGCTCAGTGAGATGCAGGGCATCGACCCGATGATTCTGATTCTCTCCCGCGGCAGCTTCTGCCCCAAGGACCACCAGCAGCACCTCGAGCTCGCCGCGAACTACTCGAAGATTGCGGTGGCGTACACACGGGTCGTTACTATCTCCACTGACAATATTTTGGAAGCAAATGAGTTTCGCGACGAGGTTGGCGCTCAATGGACGTTCCTCTCTGATGCCGGCCGTCACATCCAGAAGGACCTGGACATACAGGAGTACACCGATCCGCACCACGACCCGATGATCCCGCACACGCTGGTACTAAAGCCCGGGTTAGTCATACATAGCATCTACAACGGCTACTGGTTTTGGGGTCGACCCTCGTTCGAGGACCTTTGGCGCGACCTTCGAGAGGCAACTCGCGAGATTCGCCAGGACTGGAATATCTCCACGCCCGAACTGCGAGCCGCGTGGGACGCGGGCGACCAGTCTCGGTTCTATCCGTACCGGTCAAAACCCAATTGATCGCAAGAGCCGGTAGACGATGGAGTCGGCGAGCCGGGGCGTGGATCCTGGTTCGGACCGCGCCAGATCAAGGAGGGTTCCGGGCATGACTGATACTGAAACGGCGTTGACGGTGCCAAGGCCGCTCGCACAAGTCAACGGATCCACGCTGCCTGCTATCCGCTCTACTCTCTCCTACTGGTCCGACTTCTTCAGCCCGGTCGGACGTCCGGGGCGCCCCGGATACTCGACGGGGTGGATCGCCGAGCGGCTATACGGCATCCTCGCCGAGCGCGGAACGGTCGACTATTGGGACAACGCGCGGCGGCCCGTCAGTACAAAGGCCGACGTGTTCGTCGGACACTTCTGGGCGTTCGCCGACCTCTGTCGCGTGAACGATTTCGACCGTCAAATAGCCGTCTATGTCCTCTCCGACCCGGTCCGCGCCGCCGCATTGCTGCGCGACGCCGCCGCGCGCTATGGAGTGCCCTTCCCGGCCTGGGACCTGCCGCCAGAGCACTTCGATCACGAGAGCACTATGGAACTGGCCGATGCAGTAATTCTTGTTGGCAATCGCACCACGCTCGCCACGTTCGACGCCCGTTGGCATTCGAAGATCACCCTGGTCAACTATGCCCCCGGACCCACCCGCTGGCCCCGCACCGCGACAGTGGAGCGGCGTTCCGAGTTCGTCTACTCGGCAACGACGTGCGGGCTGCGCAAGGGCTTCCTAGACGTCATCGACACGTGGCGAAGCGTTCCAGCGGGTGCCACGCAACTGCACGTCGTTGGGCGGATCGACGAGCCTTACCGGGGACGGCTGACCGCGTCAGGTGCGCAAGCCGTGAAAATCTACGGCTGGATTCCTTCGACTTCGAGGCGCTACCGCGAACTACTCAGGTCCTGTCGCTACGCCTACATTCCAACATGGGTTGAGGGGCAGATGGGAACCGTGCTCGAAGCAATCGCCGCCGGATGCGTTCCGATCACCACCCGAGCCAGCGGCGTCGACGAACGCGTCCTCGAACACTGCGTCGTTGTCGAACCCGGTCAGCCAGAGCACCACCGAAACGAAATCGCCAACCTGCTCGCCTGGACTGAGACCGAGTACCGTGATCGTCAGGCAGCGCTGGGCGACTGCATGGCGCGCCTCCACACGTGGTCGGGCTTCGACGAACGAGTGAGGAAAGTGGTGTGGAATGACAACTGAATTTTGGAAGAAGGGAGTGGCGCTCCAGCCAAACTTCCTCAGTGCCGAAGAATGTGAGAAGCACTGCCAGTCGGTGCTGGCGCTTGACCGCACCAAGGGCCTCCCGCTCGTCGAACGGCAAGTGCGCGAGAGATCACTGCGATACAAGGTCGTCGATGGACTGAGAGTCACCGAGGCCATTCCCGAGATTGACGATCTCACCAAACGGGTTGAGGAGGCACTCGACCGCACTTGCGGACCTGGTCTGTTGCCGATTGATGATCTTGTCGCGGCCCGCAACATCAACGTCACCCCGCCCGGCGGGGAGTACCGGTGGCACTACGACCGCAATGCCGCGACCGCCATTATCTATCTGAATGAAGTCCCGGGAGGCGAGACCGAGATTTTCCCGAATTTCAGGTTGCTCTTTCGCGGCGGTCGCTACCTGAGGCTTCAGCGGCGGCTTGACGGCATGCTTCGACTACGTACCGTTCGTCGACTATTCGGCCATCAGAGGCTTGTGGAGCCGCACCAAGGCACGCTTCTGATCATGCGAGGAAACAACACCTTGCATAGTGTGCGAGAGGTTCTCGGCACCGAAGACCGCATCGCCGTCGTTCTCGCCTACGACTTTCCCGGTCAGGGCAACCAGCGGAAAGCGCTCAACAGTTACCTCTATTCGAGCGCCCCCCCGGGGGAGGGAGACCCGAACTACAGCGGGTGAATGCCCTCATTTGCCCGTGTTGCCCGTACCTACCAACTCGTCGCCACACTCGCGTTCCAGCAACCGCTCTCCCAAATCTCCCGCCGTAGGCGGGCGCTGCGAAGATTGGATCTAGCCGAAAGCGCGAAGTCCGGCTATGAGTTCTCCTTGAGGACCGTGCGTCGACGCAGGTACTCGTCCTCGTCGATCTCTCCGGCCGCGAAGCGCTTGTCGAGGATCCTCATCGGATCGAACCCTCGGCGCCCGGGGCCGTGCTCACGACCCTCCCCGTGACCTCGACCGCAATGACATCCGTGTCCGTGGCCGCGGTGGCCGCACTCCCCGTCATCGTGGCCTTCGTGCTCCTCGCCGCAGTGGCGATGCCTCTTGCAGCAGCCAATTCCTGCGATCGCGCCAAAAAGCGCGATAAGCGGTAGCAGTACCACCAGCCCGCTGCCCCGGCGTGCCGTACAGTTTTCAAAGTCCATAGTGAACCTGCCTCTACATCGTCAAATCTGTCTCCATTCTCGTGAGCCCGCTTGCTCATTGAAAGGGGCGAAAGTCACTGATGCACTGCCAGGATGCCACAACAGGTCTGAGAATTCTCCGGGCTTAGCCCGTACATCAATTCGCTGGTCCGAGGGTAATTCCCGAACCTTGCCGCCCGCCCCTGCCAAAAGCCCCCCGAGAGTCACGAGTCGGCTAATGGGCAACTGTCGACTCGGTCACCAGTCAGTTTCCGCAGCCCTCGCGACTCCCGGCCACCTGGTCACGACCGATCTCGAGCGCCTGGCGCAGAGCCGCCTTAAAGAGTTTGCGTCGTCCGTAGACGGAGTAGTTCCTCTTGTGCAGGTCCTGTAACTGGGGACCGAGTTCCTCGTCGCGCAACGCGCGCTGCGAAGGTGGACGACACTTGATGTCGTAGTAGGTGCTGGGGGCAACCTGCAACTGTTCGCAGATCGGCTCGACCCCCCATCGACGCCCGCCGGTTTCGTTTTCCCGGTGGGTGTCGATGAAGGCAACTACTTCTGATGCCGGCGGTCGAGCTCCGCCCGAAGAAAGTCGCGGCCGCCTGCAAGATGTCATTGGCTCGACGCAACTCGCGGTTCTCCTTGCGCAGCCTCGCCAACTCGGCTTGCTCCTCGGTCGTGAGACCCGGACGTCGACCGGCGTCGATCTCGGCTTGCTTGACCCAGAGTCGAAGTGACTCGTGACCGACGCCGAGCTGTCGGGCCACTCTCGAGATGACGTTCTTGTCGCGGGGATCTTCCTGTTGAAGGTCACCGACCATGCGCACCGCACGTTCCTTCAACTCAGACGGATACCTCGTCCTTCCAGCCTGTTTCTTTTCCATGCCTCCATCCTCTCTCCCAAGAAGGAGAGTCTCCAGGAAACCCAGGCCGGTTCAACATCGTCTACAGCGACCCAGTTAATCGGTACATTCGTCTTTGGGATGAGATGGGTCTTGTCATCCCCTACGGAACAGTCTTCCTCGATCGCACCGATGCCCATGAGACCGTGGAATGGCTGGATTTTACATCCATTGTTGATGTCGTGCGATTCGGCAGCGCCGTCCTAAGACTCGAACGGTTCGGTGATGGCCTCATTGGCGAAGCAATCAATACCGCCGCAATTGCAGCTGTGGTGCGAAGGCCCAAGGTGTGGAAACAGAGCCAGCCTGAAGGCTCGGCAAAAGACGCAACCGCGGAGTTTGCTGCTTGGATGCGGTCGTACCGGGATAGCTGTCGATGGCAGGCCGCAAAGTCTGGCCCGCCGCACGAGTACACCATTCGGGATTGGAGACCATCGGCCACGAAGACCTAGAGATCGGAGGGAAGTTCGGATCCCTCTACTTCGACTTTCATCCCAAGGAACACCGGTTCAAGTCCATTTGGCGTAACCGAGACGCCTTCGACAATAACGACGGCGTCCGTCCTTCTGCGGAAGACGAAGACCTAGTTCCAAACACTTGAATCTAATTTTTTAAGCCGCGTTGTTGGACCCGTAATCGTTGGCGCACTCTGAACGTGGAGTTTCTACTGCCGGCAATGTCCGGTACCCCGCGCGCTTAGGGTTCAAGCGGCGCCACGCAGAGCGTCGAGCAAGTGACCGACGCGCGCGGTCGCCACTCCCACGCAGCGGTCGGCCGCACCGTAGGTGAGATAGACGTCGTCGCCGTCGCAGTACGCCCCCTGCACGTAGACGACATTCTCAACGTCGCCTCGACACTCCCAGTCGAGTTCTGGCACGAGCAGGGGTGCCGGGAGTTGGCTGCGCAGCCGGCCGGTGTTGTGATCCAGCAGCGCCAAGTTCATGGTGTACGCGCCATCGGCGCGCCGTTCGTGATAAAAGAGCAGGAGCCCCGCGTCGCACATCACCGGGGGGGCGCCTGCCCCGATGGCGAGGGCTCCGGGCGTCGGGCGGAGCAGTGTGTGCGCGTCGAGGTTGGCCACGTAATCGTCCCAGTAGTCAGCACCCGCGTGCCATAAGTGGTCGAGATCGTCAAAGACGGCGAGCTGCATGTCGGGGTGGATGCGGTGGATCAACGCTACCCGAGCGTCGCCCAAGGTGAAGACAACGGCGTCCTTGTTCTCCACTTCGGGCGGCCCGAGGAGTTGACCGGTTGGTTCGTCGAGATGGAACCGGTACCCATCCCAGGAGAGGTGGTGAGCGCCGACGCGCCAGGGTCGACCGCTCTCGCGAGGAGGCAGATTGGTGTACGTCATGATGATGTGCTCACGATCGCCACTTTGAACGCGTTGCACTCGAGGATCCTCGAAGCAGTGCACTCCTGCGGTACCGGCCCCGCAGAGAACGTAGCCAAAGTCGTAGGATCGGCCGTCGGAAGAAGTAAACACCAAAATGTCCGAGATGTAGTCGAGGAAACGCGGACCGGGTCCGTTGTTACGCCGGTAGCCCTCACGTACCCCACGGGCAAAGAGGTGGAACGTTCCATCGTGGTAGAGCAACCCCGCGTTGAACACTGCTCCGTAGCCCGGCACCGCGTCCGCCTCAATGATTGGTCGGTCGTGGATGCGAAGGGCGCGCACGCCACCAACTAAAGTCGTCACCACGATCGGTTCACCAGCCCCCCCGACACTCCGTAAAACCTATTGAGAGTCATCGCTCCTAATGTTGGACTCAGAGTGGAGAAGGTAAAGACCTTCAGGCTGCGGCGAACCGCCGATGAGAGAAATTTGTTTTGGAAAACATTAGTCATCGTGATTCACCTGTCGCTGAGCAGTCCGAGACTGTGTCGGATTGAATGTTGGCAAGTTCCATCGGTGCCACGTACGACTCCCGAAACCTCTTAAGGGTCGAGATCGCATCGTTTTGCTCAGAATCAAGAATAGATTTGAAGGAGTGCTTTTCTTCTTGAAAGGCAGCGGATTGTCCATCGAGCGGTCGACCTTGACCGATGGAGTGCTCAAGAACGCCTCGCTGTTCGGCACTCGACGAGTACAACCTTTCGGTAGTAACGAGAAGTCCCTTGAATGCTTCTCGGATCATCGCAAGCGAGAACGTACGTTGAGCGACGGGAGAGTCAGGAACCGCGGAATCCCGTTGATCACGTGCCACGCCCAACGCCAGAGGTGATGTCGTCACGGCGTTCAGCGTCGGCGCAAAGGCAGACATGTTCATGATGCTCTCCAACACCTGCCCTTGCAGAGAATGACTATTACACTTTCAGTGCAATTTGTCAAATGGTAGAGATTTGGTTGTGATTTTGTAGTGATTCATTAAATCGAGAAATGGCTCGAATTTGGAGGGAAATCCTTGCCCGAGTGACGGCAATTGACCCGACTTTCAGACTCATCAAATGTCCGGGAGATCTCGAAGAGCGACCAACTCTGAGATTGCCATCCGGAGAAACTGACTATTTCCAAAAGGCCGCTCTGACGGCGATCTCGTCTCAAATTACTAAATCACGAGTATCTTCTGGTCGACGAGTCGACTTTCGTCGGACCGATTGTCCACGAGATTCGTCGGCTAGATCCAAAAGTCAGTCAACGCCATTTAGCGAAGTTCCCCGAGCTATCGACTTGCCGTGCAAATGGTCACGCAAATTTTCGGGGGGAACGTCGGTCACCGTGACCGGCAGCGGCTTTAGTGGGGCAACCGCCGTCAACTTCGGTTCGTTCGCCGCGACGTCGTTCAGCGTGACCTCAGCCACCACCCTGACCGCC
>Ga0209385_1000239_pt1 | contig 22124 bp, 21 predicted proteins | sample NGEPerB_FD_184506 | JGI IMG/M metagenome (GOLD analysis project Ga0209385, IMG submission 184506) | Arctic peat soil microbial communities from the Barrow Environmental Observatory site, Barrow, Alaska, USA - NGEE PermafrostAB12-B... | ecosystem: Environmental > Terrestrial > Soil > Wetlands >... | reverse complement strand
GGCGTTTGGCACCGCCGCCTGGTCGTGCAAAATCGCCGGCTGTCGAATGCAATCGACAACATGACGCAAGGCTTGTGCATGTTCGACGCACAAGGCAGCATCGTTCTCACCAATCGCCGCTATATCGGCATGTACAATCTATCGCCCGAGATCGTGCGGCCGGGCTGCTCGCTGCGGGAACTGATGCAGCACCGCAAGGAAACGGGATTGTTTTCCGGCGACGTCGTGGCCTACTGCCGACAGATCATTGAAAACGTCAGCAAAGGGCAAAGTGCGCAATTTTACGTGCAATCCAGCGACGGCCGCATCGTGCTCGCCAAGAACGAGCCGCTGCCGGACGGCGGCTGGGTCTCCACCCATGCGGACGTCACCGAACAGCGCCGCGCCGAGCAGGAACGCGCCGCGAGCCAAGAGCAGGAGCAGCGGCGCGCGGCCGTCGACGCGGCAATCGCCTCGTTCCGGCCGCAGGCGGAGAAGCTGCTATCCAGCGTGAGCGGCAGCGCGACCGCCATGCGCTCAACCGCGAGCGCGCTGCTTGGCTCCTCCGACCAGACCTCGCAGCGCGCCGAAAGCGCTGCGCGGGCGTTCAACGAGGCATCCGCCAATGTCGAGACCGCGGCGGTCGCGGCCGACGAATTATCGCGCTCGATCGGCGAAATCAGCCGTCAGCTCATCCATACCAGCAACGTGGTCGGGCTCGCGACCAACGAGGCGCGCTCAACCGACGGCGAGATCGCCGGTTTGGCTTCCGGCGCCCAGAAGATCGGTGACGTGATCAAGCTGATCCGCGATATCGCCGGCCAGACCAACCTGCTCGCGCTCAACGCGACCATCGAAGCCGCGCGCGCCGGCGAAGCCGGCAAGGGCTTCGCGGTGGTCGCCTCGGAAGTCAAATCGCTGGCGGTGCAGACCGCCAAGGCGACCGAGGAAATCGCCAGCCACATCCTCGCGGTGCAGAATTCGACCGTCGGCGCGGTGGAGGCGATCCGTCAGATCGCCACCCGCATGCAGGAGATCAACGAATACACCACGGGGGTCGCCGCCGCGGTCGAGCAGCAGAATTCGGCGACCGAGGAAATCTCGCACAACGTGGCACGCGCTGCGGACGGCACCGGTCACGTGGTGGCGGTGCTGGGCGAGGTCGCGGGCGCGGCGACCGAAACCCGCTCCTCGGCGGAAGTCGTACGCGATGCCTCGCAATCGGCGGAATCGACGGTCGCCAATCTGCGGCTCGAGGTGGAAGACTTCCTGGCCAAGGTGGCGGTTTAGATTTTCAACGAGTCATCGCTACGCCGTGCTGGCCGCGGTCTTGCCCAAGGCTGCCTGCGCGGCGGCGAGCCGCGCGATCGGCACGCGGAACGGCGAGCACGACACGTAGTCGAGCTTGATCTGGTGGCAGAAGGCGACCGAAGCCGGGTCGCCGCCGTGTTCGCCGCAGATGCCAACCTTCAGATTCTTACGGGTTTTTCGGCCGCGCTCGACCCCGATGCGTACCAGTTCGCCGACGCCCTGCTGATCGATCGACACAAACGGGTCGGCGGCAAGAATCCCGCGCGCGGTGTAGATGCCAAGGAAGCTCGCCGCATCGTCGCGCGAGATGCCGAGGGTGGTCTGCGTGAGATCGTTGGTGCCGAAAGAGAAGAATTCCGCAGTCTCGGCGATCTCGCCGGCAAGCAGACAAGCGCGCGGCAATTCGATCATGGTGCCGACCTGGTAATTGAGCTTGGCGCCGGTCTCCTTCGCCACTGCCTTCGCCATGGCGTCGATGCGCGCCTTCACCAGGTCGAACTCCATCTTGGTGGCGATCAGCGGCACCATCACCTCAGGCACAACAGGCTTGCCGGTGCGCTTGGCCGCTTCGACCGCTGCCTCGAAAATGGCGCGCGCTTGCATCTCGGCGACTTCCGGATAGGCGATTGCGATGCGGCAGCCGCGGAAGCCCAGCATCGGGTTGAATTCGGCAAGCTCGCGCGCCCGGTCGGCAAGCTTTCTCGGATCGGCGCCCATGGCGGCCGCGACTACCGCGATCTCCTCCTCGCCATGCGGCAGAAACTCGTGCAGCGGCGGATCGAGCAGCCTAATGGTCACCGGCCGGCCGTCCATGATCTCGAACAGCTCGACAAAATCGGCGCGCTGCATCGGCAACAGCTTGGCGAGCGCGGCGCGGCGAAATTTCTCGTCGTCGGCCAGGATCATCTCGCGCACCGCCTGGATGCGGTCTTCGTCGAAAAACATGTGCTCGGTGCGGCACAGCCCGATGCCCTCGGCGCCAAAGCGCACCGCCGCTTTGGCATCGGCCGGCGTATCGGCATTGGCGCGCACGCCGAGCTTGCGCACCTTGTCGGCCCAGCCGATCAAGGTGGAAAATTCGCCGGACAGTTGCGGCTCGATCATGTCGACCTTGCCGGCCAGCACCTGGCCGGTGGAGCCGTCGACGGTAATCAAATCGCCCTTTTTGAAGGTCTGCCCGCCGGCGGTCATGGTGCCGGCGGCGTAATCGACGCGTAAGGTACCGGCGCCGGAAACGCAGGGCTTGCCCATGCCGCGCGCAACCACCGCCGCATGCGACGTCATGCCGCCGCGGGTGGTGAGGATGCCTTCGGCCGCATGCATGCCGTGAATATCCTCAGGCGAAGTTTCCACTCTTACCAGGATGACCTTGCGCCCGTCGGCTTTGAGCTGCGCGGCCTCGTCCGGCGAGAACACGATCTCGCCCGAGGCGGCGCCGGGCGAGGCCGGCAGGCCGCTGGCGATGACGCGCCGGTGCGCGCGCGGATCGATGGTCGGATGCAGCAGCTGATCGAGCGCCAGCGGATCGACGCGCAGCACCGCCTCGTTCTTGGAGATCAGGCCCTCATTTGCGAGTTCGACCGCGATGCGCAGCGCGGCCTTGGCGGTGCGCTTGCCGGAGCGGGTTTGCAGCATCCACAGCTTGTTTTGCTCGACCGTGAATTCGAGATCCTGCATGTCGCGGTAGTGGCGCTCGAGTGCGTTGTAGATGCGCTTGAGCTCGGCATAGGCCTTAGGCAGCGTGTTCTCCATCGACGGCTTGTCGGAGCCGGCTTCGACGCGCGCGGCCTCGCTGATTTCCTGCGGCGTACGGATGCCGGCGACCACGTCCTCGCCCTGCGCGTTGATGAGAAATTCGCCGTACAGCTTCTTCTCGCCGGTGGACGGATTGCGCGTGAAGGCGACGCCGGTGGCCGAGGTCTCGCCCATATTGCCGAACACCATGGCCTGCACGTTGACCGCGGTGCCCCAGCTTTCCGGAATATTGTGCAAGCGGCGGTAGGTGTTGGCGCGCTGGTTCATCCAGGAACCGAACACCGCGCCGATCGCGCCCCACAATTGTTCGTGCGGGTCTTGCGGGAACGGCTCGCCGCGCTCCTGCTGCAGCCGCTTCTTGTAGAGCTCGACCAGTTCGGCCCAATCGTCGGCGGTGAGGTCGGTGTCGAGGCTGTAGCCCTGCCGCTCCTTGTGGCGGTCGAGCAGTTCCTCGAAATGCTCGTGGCCGACGCCGAGCACCACGTCGGAATACATGGTGATGAAGCGCCGGTAGCTGTCATAGGCGAAGCGCCGGTCGCCGGACTTCTTCGCCAGCGCCTCCACCGTCTGATCGTTGAGGCCGAGATTGAGCACCGTATCCATCATGCCCGGCATCGAGGCGCGCGCACCGGAGCGGATCGACACCAGCAGCGGATTGGTCTTGTCGCCGAAAGTCTTGCCGGCGATCTTGCCGATCTGCGCCAACGCCTTCTCGACCTGCGCTTTCAGGTCTTTCGGGTATTGCTGCTTGTTGGCGTAATAAAACGTGCAGACCTCGGTGGTGATGGTGAAGCCGGGCGGTACCGGCAGGCCCAGGTTGGCCATTTCGGCGAGGCCCGAGCCCTTGCCGCCGAGCAGGTTTTTCATGCTCGACTTGCCCTCGGCGCGGCCGTCGCCGAAGCCGTAGACCCATTTTCCTTTGGACGGTTTTTGCGCCGGGCGCGCTCCCGCCTTGGGCTTGGAAGCCTTCCGCACAGCCTGTTTTTTGCGTTTTGCGCTGACGCGCGGGGATTTTCGTTTAGCCATGGCTCAAAAATTGGTGGGAGGACGGATGGCCCTTAAAAGCACCCCCAGGGACCGCGACGCAAGCCCGAATTCCCGCCTATTTGAAAAGTCCAAGGCCGAGAATGCCGAACACGATCAGATAGACCGCGACGATGATGTTGAGCAGGCGCGGGATGATGAGAATGAGAATGCCGGCGATGATTGCGACGATGGGTTGCAGGTGAGCGATGCCGATGACCATGACGGTGTCCCCTTTGGTTGCACGTGAGAATGAAACGGCGATGCCGGCGGCGAGTTCCTTCTTCAACTGTCGTCCCGGCCGAGAACAGCGAGGGCCGGGACCCATACTCCGCAGCCTATCGAGAATCCCAAGATTATGGGTCCCCGCTTTCGCGGGGACGACAAACTAGCCTACCCCTCTATCCTGGAAAAATCCGCCACCGCGCGGGTGGCTTCGCGGATCTCGTTGAGCAGCTTGAGGCGGTTTTCGCGCAAAACCTTGTCGTCCACATTGACGGTGACCTTGTCGAAGAAGGCATCGACGCGCGGGCGCAGTTTCGCCATGGCGCTCATGGCGGCGGCAAAGTTTTCCTTGGCGACGGCGGCGGAGGCGTCCTTCTTGGCGATGTTGATCGCTTCGGCCAGCGCCTTTTCTTCCGGCGCCGCGAGACGCTTGGCATCCGGCGCGCCAGCGTAGCTCTTGTTGTCCTTCTTCTCCTCGATGCGCAGGATGTTCGAGGCGCGCTTGACGCCCGCCAGCAGGTTCTTGCCGTCGTCGCTGTCGAGGAATTTTCCGAGCGCCGCGACGCGGCGGACGATCAGCAACAAATCATCCTGGCCTTCGAGCGCGAACACGGCGCCCACCAGATCGTGCCGCGCGCCGTCCTCGCGCAACTGCACCTTCAGGCGGTCGGCGAAAAACGACAGCAGGTCGTGGGTCTGATGCAGATAGGAGTGCGCCTGCACCAGCACGGGGCCGGCCAGCTGCTTGGCCTTCTCCGACACCAGCACTTCGAGCTTCACCGCCAGCTCGATATCGGTCGCGCTCAGCTTCAAAATCTGCTCGTTCAGCGGATGCAGCAGCGCGATAGCGTCCGCTAAATTTTCGTCGCGGCGAATCACGCTGAAGTGCCGCCACAGTTGCAGGCGCAGCGGCAGCCGCAATCCGTTTTCGACGACGATGCGAATGACGCCGAGCGCCGCGCGCCGCAGCGCATAAGGGTCCTTGCTCCCCGTCGGTTTCTCGTCGATCGCCCAGAAGCCGACCAGGGTGTCGATCTTGTCGGCCAGCGCGACTGCAATCGAAACAGGGTCGGCTGGCACGAGATCGTCCGGGCCTTTCGGCTTGTAATGATCCTCGCAGGCGTGCGCGACCGCCTCGTCCTCGTTCTGCGCCTCGGCGTAGTAGCGTCCCATCAAGCCTTGCAGCTCGGGAAATTCGCCGACCACCTCGGTCAGCAAGTCGGCTTTGCACAACTGCGCGGCGCGTGTCGCCTTGGCGCCATCGGCGCCGACGATCGGCGCCAACTGCCCGGCCAGCGCAACGATGCGCGCGATGCGCTCGGCCTGCGTGCCGAGCTTGTCGTGGAACACGATTCCGCCGAATTTCGGCAGCCGGTCTTCCAGCCGCGTCTTCAAATCCGCGTCGTAGAAGAACTTGGCATCGGAGAGCCGCGCGCGGATCACGCGCTCATTGCCGGCGATGATCGCCTTGCCGCCATCTGAGGCTTCCTCGTTGGCAACCAGGATGAACTTGTTCACGAGCTTCGCGGTGGCGGCGTCGCGCAGCACGAAACATTTCTGGTTGTTGCGGATGGTGGCGCGGATCACTTCCTCAGGAATCGCAAGGTACGCCGCGTCGAACGCGCCGATCAGCGTCACCGGCCATTCCACCAGGCCGGCGACCTCGGCCAGCAGGCCGTCGTCCTCGACCAGCTCGTAGCCTTGCGCAAACGCCAGATGCTTGGCGTCGGCGAGGATGCTGGCGGCGCGCCGCGCCGGATCGAGCACCACCTTGGCCGCCTCAAGCTTGGCGACGTAATCGTCGAAGCGCCGCACCTTGGTCGCGCCCGGCGCCATAAAACGATGCCCGCGCGTCTCGTTGCCGGATTTGATACCCCCGACCTCGAAGTGCACAATTTCCGGCTCTTCGGTCTCCGGCCCAAATGTCGCGACGATAGAATGCAGCGGGCGCACCCAAGTGAGCCTCCCGCTGCCCCAGCGCATGGACTTCGGCCAGGGAAACGTGCGCACGACCTCCGGCATCATCTCGCCGATCACATCAATCGCCGGCCGGCCCTGCTTCTCAATCACCGCCATGTAGAAGTCGCCCTTCTTGTCGGGCTGCACTTTCGCTTCGTCGATCGACTTCAAGCCTGCTGCCTTCAGAAAGCCCGCGATGGCGTTCTCGGGCGCGCCGACGCGCGGGCCCTTCTTCTCTTCCTTGATGTCGGGCTGGCGCGCGGGCACGCCGTGCACCGACAGCGCCAGCCGGCGCGGCGTCGCGAAGGCCTTGGCGCCTTCGTAGACGAGGCCGGCCGCCACCAGCCGGTCGGTGACCATTTTCTTCAAATCGTCGGCGGCGCGCGCCTGCATGCGCGCGGGGATTTCCTCAGACAAAAATTCAAGCAAGAGGTCGGGCATTATGCGAGCTTCTTGTGGCTGCCGTCACAGGTCGGCTTGCGGGTGCTGCGCTTGCAGGTGCAGAAGAACACCTTCTCGCTCTTCGCGGCCTTGAACTCGATCGGCGTGAAGGAGGTCGCCTTGTGCGATCCGTCGCAGAACGGCTGCGTCTTCGAGCGCCCGCAGGCGCACCACCAATAGCTCTTGCCGGCCTCGACTTCGACTGGGATCGGTGCGCGGCCGCCGATTTCAGGTTCGCTCATCCCGCCGCCCCTCCACCTTCCGTCGCCAGCCAGGCTTCGCCGCAGGCTTTCGCCAGCTCGCGCACACGCAGAATGTAACTCTGCCGCTCGGTGACCGAGATGACGCCGCGCGCGTCGAGCAGATTGAACACGTGGCTCGCCTTGATGCACTGGTCGTAGGCCGGCAGCGCCATCAGGTGGTGCTTCTTGTCACCGTCGGCCCAGCCGGCCGCAAGATATTTCTGGCAGGCCGCTTCCGCCATCTTGAACTGCTCGAACAGCATGGCGGTGTCGGCGAATTCGAAATTGTGCCGCGAGTATTCCTGCTCGGCCTGCAGGAACACGTCGCCATAGGTGACTTTCTTCTCGTCGTCGCGGCCGTTGAAGTTGAGCGCGAACACATTGTCCACGCCCTGTACATACATGGCGAGCCGCTCCAGCCCATAGGTGAGCTCGCCGGCGACCGGCGAACATTCGAACCCGGCAACCTGCTGGAAATAAGTGAACTGCGAGACCTCCATGCCGTCGCACCAGCACTCCCAGCCTAAGCCCCAGGCGCCCAGCGTCGGGCTCTCCCAGTCGTCCTCGACAAAGCGGATGTCGTGGATCTTCGGATCGATGCCGATGACTTTCAGCGAATTGAGATAGAGGTCCTGGATGTCGGGTGGCGACGGCTTCAGGATCACCTGGAATTGGTAATAGTGCTGCAGCCGGTTGGGGTTTTCGCCGTAGCGGCCGTCCTTCGGCCGGCGCGAGGGCTGCACGTAGGCGGCGTTCCAGGGCTTGGGCCCGAGCGCGCGCAACGTGGTGGCCGGATGGAAGGTGCCCGCTCCCACCTCCATGTCGTAGGGCTGCAGGATCACGCAGCCCCAATTCGCCCAGTACTGCTGCAGCGCCAGGATGAGCCCCTGGAACGAGCGCGACGGGTCCAGATTGTCTGGGCGCGAGCGGTCACTGGCGCGAAGATTCGCTTCAGCCATCGGAAAATTACTGATTTTTAAGCACGGGAATGGATTGGGACCCTATCGGCGGGTCAAAAAGGGGTCAAGGCGGCGGGCAATTTACCGGGCATTGAACCGAACCTGATAGCCCTGCGACCAACGAGCAGAACAAGCTCGGTTATCCCGCTGGAGGCGGCGATGTTGGAATTTCAACTTTTTGGTCTGGCGTTTTCGGTGCTGTTTTTCGGCGCCATGGTCGCCGGTAACCCGCGCGTGCCCCGCCGCTGAAGCGACCAAGCCATTAGCGAAATCGCTAAGATTAGAGGCGGTATTCGCCGGTCGTCGGATCGCGCCGCAGGGTCGGTCGGTTTTCCATATCGGAAATGCGCACCTTCGCGCGCTTGGCCTGGTCGAGCTCCTCGTTGATCCGGCGCGCTTCCTTCGCCACCCAGTGCACGACCATGGCGCCGCCCAGCGCAGCGAGCGACCATTTCAGCAGCGGCGAGAGCAAAATCGGGGGCATGGCGACACCTCGTCAACGGCGATAATGCAACTTATTGATCGGAAAACAAGGCGATTTCGCGGCCTCGCGCGAACCCTAACCTAGAGCCCGTAGCGCGACCATAACGCCCGCGCCTCCAGCGCCGACAACAGGTCAGCGGCAAGGCCGCCCTGGCGGGCGAGCGCATCGAGCGAGCCGAGGCCCGGAATCCGGCGGCCAAACAGGCCGCGGTCGGCGGCGATCAGCGGCGTGCGCACTTTCTCGCCATAGCGCTCGCGCAAAGTCGAGCGCAGGTCGCCGATGCGGTCGGCCAGTCCCAGCTCGACTGCCATCTGCGCGGTCCAGAACTCGCCGGAGAACAGGGTCTTCTCGCTGCCATTCAGCTTGCTCCCACGGCGTTCTCTGACCAGAGCAATGAAGTGCTCGTGGATGTCTTTCTGGATCGTCTTGATGCGTTTTAGGTCTTCCGGTTTCTCCGGCAGGAACGGATCGAGCATCACCTTGCGCTCGCCGGAGGTGTAAAGCCGGCGCTCCACGCCGAGCTTTTCCATGAGCTTGGGGAAGCCGAACGAGCCGCCGACGACGCCGATCGAGCCGACGATGGAAAATTGATCGCAGATGATTTCATCGGCGGCGCAGGCCAGCATGTAGCCGCCGGAGGCGCCGACATCTTCGACGAAGGCGATGACCGGCAGCTTCTTTTCCGCGGCCAACTGCCGGATGCGGCGGAAGATCAGATGCGACTGCGCGGGCGAGCCGCCCGGCGAGTTGACGATCAGCGCCACGGCGCGCGCGTTGCGGATCGAGAACGCCCGCTCCAGCGAGCGGGCGGTCGAGGACAGCATCAGCCCGGGTCGCAGCGGCGTGACCACGCCGATGACGCCGGATAGCCGCACCACCGGCACCACCGGGATGTCGGTGCGGAAGCGCGCCGGCACCAGCTTGCACAGAAGCTCGAGCGTGCGTTTGAGGATATCGGGCATGGGTTGGGTCGCGGTGGGCGCCATTCCGGGCAGTTAGGCATCATTGGAACCCAAGTCAAAGCCCGCCGGCAACCGGGTGCGGGCGGCCTCCTCTTAGGTGCAATGCAGCAAATATCGCATTCCTGACCAGGAAATGCCCTAAATTGCCTATTTTTTAACTTTGGAATGCTTTTTGCAATGCGGTACGTGCCGGCAAACTGACGGTCATTGGAAGAGGCTGATTGATGGATCCCAAGCTCACCATTCTGTTCCTGCTAATCAGCAGTGTTATTGGGCTTTCGCATCTCAACGACGAGAATCTGGCCCGCATGCGGCGCCAGCTCATCATCCGGCGTTGGCGCGAATTCATGCCGGGGCGGCGCAAATCCTAGGCAAAATAGCCCGCGTTTAGGTTTCAGTAATACGCAGCGTTCCCCCGCCACGCAGCACGGCCTCCGCAGCCGCGGTCGGCTTGCCGTGCTGGTCGTTTAGGATGAGGCCGGGATAAGTCACCGGCGCGCCGCCGCCCGATTTCACCGCGCGCACCAGCACGCGAATGGCGGGCGCATCGGGACGTGGATAAACCGGCAGCACGGCGATGCCGCCGAACTCAGCCGTCAGCGCGCTCTGCACCTCGGCCAGCGCATCGGCGCGCCAGATCAAGCTCAGCACCCCTTGCGGCTTGAGCAGGTGCGCGGCACTCGCGATCCAACGTGGCAACAGGCCGGGCGCCGCCGCATGCGCGAGGCGCCGGCGCGGATCAGGCGACAGGTTCTGCCGGGTCGCATCGTGGAACGGCGGGTTCATCAGCACGCGATCGGCACTGCCGGGCGCAAGGCCTGCCGCCGCGAGCGCTTGCGTATTCTCGACATCGAGGGTGAGCACATCGACGCGGTCGTCCAGCCGGTTGAGCCGCGCATTGTCGGCGGCAAGCCGGCACAGCGCCGCATCGATCTCGACCAGCGTGACCTTCAGTCCCGCCACCCGCGCCGCCAGCGCCAGGCCGGCGGCACCGACGCCAGCGCCGAGATCGATTGCGTGTTCGTCCGCGCGCGCGGCGGTGGCCGCCGCCAGCAGGATCGCATCATGACCGACGCGATGGCCGGCGAGCGGCTGGCGCAAGCGCAGCCTGCCGCCGAGCACCGCATCTTCGCTGGTTTCGAGGACGTCAGTCCGCATCGGGACGCAGCTCCTTGCCGAGCCCGGCGTCTTGCAGGATCTGCCGCGCCGTACGCTCGTGCCCTTCGGCCACCAGAATCCGTCGCGGCAACACGCCGAGCGAGCCTTCCAGCACGCTCATGTTCTGGTCGAGCACCATGGGACGAATGCCGGCGCCCTCAAGCAGGGCCACCACTGCCGAGACCAGAACCATGTCATTGGTGCGAACGAGTTCGCGCAATTCGCCTTGTTCCTGTTGCCTCACCGGCAGCTATTTTATAAGGCACTATACTACGTCGTTTGGCATCCCCGCCGATAATGGAATCTCAAAAACCTATGTCCATTATATCTCGTGTTTTGGCGGCGATACGGAGCCCGGATAGCTCGCAGCCGTTCCAGCGGCTGGTGCTGTTCAATTGGGGCGGCGGATTGCTGGTCTTCTGCGCCGGGATGCTGGCTTCGTTCCTCGTTGCCGGCTTCTGGTATCCCTATTGGCGCATCGCCGACATGGATTTCTGGGTGGTCTACAACGCGTTCCTGCTCAATGTCCCCTTACCGCAGGAGTATTTCGATCATCCGGGCTATCTGAGCATCCTGTTGCTGAGCTATTGGCTGCGCGCCCTGCACGCGCTGGGCATCGTCCACGTCATATCGCTCTCCGAAATCCCGCCACTGAGCGACGCGGCTGGCTTCACCCGTGCCTGGACGCAAGCAACGCAAGCCGGTCGTGTGCTGTCGCTGATCTACGCCATGGGCTTCGTCGTGGCGTTTTCCTATCTGCTGCGGGCGCTGCTGCGCGACTGGCGCATCGCCGCGCTAGGCGGTTTCTTGCTGGCATTCTCGGGCGGCATGGCGATGGAAATGCGCATCATGCGCACCGAATTGCTGCCCGCCGCATTTTTCACGTCCGCCCTGCTCATGCTGATCATCGTCGCGCGGCGGGGCGAGCGATGGTGGCGGCCTGCCGTCGTCGGTTTTGCAAGTTTTCTGATCACGCTGGCGATGCTCAACAAGATTCAGTTCTTGTTCCTGATCTGCGCTTTGCCAGTCCTGCTGCTCCCGTTCGGCCCCGAAGCGCCGCCGTCCGGTTTCTGGTCCACGCCGCGCCGCGCGTGGCCTGCACTCGCCGCGAGCGCGGCGATTGCGTTGATTGCGGTTTATCTCGCCAAGGACATCGTGCTCTCCGGCCTATCGGGCACCGGGTCGCTGCACTTGCCGGCGCTGCGGATCGGCGCCGAGACCTATTGGGCGATGATCGCGGTCTGGATCGGTCTCGGCATGACCGCTTATGCGGTGGTGTGGCGGGTCGCCAAGTTGGAGGTGCTCGCCGCCATATTCGCCGCGGTTGCCGGCTGCATGATCGCGCTGCTAGCGCTTTATCTGCGCTACCATCCCAACAACGTCGCGGTCGTATTCCATCCGCTGGAGCAGATGTTCGCATTTGCATCGGGATCGGAGCCGCAGCTTGCGACCGGCGGCTCGTTCCTCAATGTCAGCCGTCTTCAATTCCTGTTCGAGGCCGTCGCCGGCGTCATCGCACGACGAACTTTTGTCCTGGCATCCTCGCCGCGCCCGACGATCTTCCTCGAATGGTTCGTCATTGCGGCCACGGTGATCGCCATCCGCCGGCGCGAGTGGCGTCTCGTGATACAGGTCGCCGCTCTCATGCTGACGGACTGGGGCATCGACACGCTGGGGATGGCGCGCGGACTGAAGCAGGAATATTTCCTGCTCACCGATCCGCTCGCCATCATTGCCGCCGTCTTGCTGATATCGAAGCTCACCGACCTGCAACACCACCGATGGACCTATCCGCTCGGCATCGCGCTCATCGTCGCGCACATTCTGGTGAGCCAAGCCGAACCGGTGAAGCATATCTTCAGAACCGACGGACCGGAGGTACTCTGCGGGCTGTACGGCAGCGCCCAACGGGTCGAGCATTTCCCCTACTGCAAATAGCAATAGGGCGGCTTCAGCGCCGTCGGCGTTCCTCGCCCGGCGCCCGTTGCGCCAGATAGGCGAGCAGCTTCATCTCGCGGCGCCCGCGCGTCACCGTATCGAGCACCAGCCCGATGGCGGCGGATAAAAAGGCCAGGATCATCAATCCGGTTGCGAGTACGGCGGTCGGCAGCCGCGGCACCAGACCGGTTTCCAGGTAGGTGACGACAACCGGGGTCGCGAATCCAACGGACGCAATCGTCAGTGCCAGACCGATGCCGCTGAAGAACGGCAGCGGCCGTTCGGCGCGATAGAGCTTGACGATGGTGCGCAGGATGCGGAAGCCGTCGCTCCAGGTGTTGAGCTTGGAGGCCGAGCCCTTCGGCCGCGCGTAATAGGGCGTGTCGATCTCCGCCACCGCCAGCCCCAGTTCCAGCGCGTGGATGGTGAGCTCGGTCTCGATCTCGAAGCCGCCGGACAGCACCGGAAAGGATTTCACGAACCGGCGCGAGAACACCCGATAGCCCGACAGCATGTCGTTGAAGGTGGGGCCGAACACGGACGCCACAAAACTGGTGAGCAGCCAGTTGCCGGTGCGGTGGCCGGCGCGATAGGCGGCTTGCTCGCGATCGACCCTGTTGGCGACCACCATGTCGAGTCGGCCCTCGAGCAGCCGCTCGATCATGGCGGCGGCGCTCGGCGCGTCGTAGGTGGCGTCGCCGTCCACCAGCACGTAGATGTCGGCCTCCACGTCGGTGAACATGCGCCGCACCACGTAGCCTTTGCCCTGGCGCTTTTCCTGGTAAACCTCGGCACCGGCGGCGCGCGCCGCCGCGGCGGTATTGTCCGTCGAATTGTTGTCGAATACGAAGATCGAGGCGGTGGGCAGCGCGGCGCGGAAGTCCTTTACAACTTTTGCGATTGCCACCTCCTCGTTATAGCAAGGCACCAGCACCGCGATCGTGTACTGGTCGAAGCGGCCCGACTTAGGCGCGGCCGAGGTTGCAGTTCGTTTCGCCAATCGGAGCCCCCTTGCCCATCCGCTGCGTCAATTTGCGGTAAACCGACAATCTAACGCACTTGCCCCGTTAACACAGCGTTTCTATGCTCGCTTAGTCCTTCAATTCCCGGAGTAACCCTTTTGGCCGTCGTCGTCCCCTTTGAAAGCCCGCAAGGCGCCTCGCTCACCCGATTAGCCGATCTGGTGGCACCGGATATGGAGCGCGTCAATACGACGATCCTGGCGCGGACCGGATCGGATGTCGCCATGATCCCGGAAGTTGCCAACCATCTGATCTCCTCGGGTGGCAAGCGGCTGCGGCCAATGCTCACGCTGGCCATGGCCAAACTTGCTGGTTACTCCGGCGACGGCCATATCAAGTTCGCCGCCGCGGTCGAATTCATGCATACGGCGACGCTGCTGCATGACGACGTGGTGGATGAGAGCGACATGCGCCGCGGCAAGCTCGCCGCCCGTATGCTCTGGGGCAACGAGGCGAGCGTATTGGTGGGCGATTTCCTGCTCGGCCAGGCCTTCAAGATGATGGTCGAGGTCGGCAATCTGCACGCCCTCGATATCCTGTCCTCGGCCGCCGCGGTGATCGCGGAAGGCGAAGTGATGCAGCTCGGCGCCGCCAAGAATACCGCCACCAACGAGGACGAATACATGGCGGTGATCCGTGCCAAGACCGCGGAACTGTTCGCCGCCGCCTGCGAGGTGGGCCCGGCGCTGGCGGTCAAGGACAAGACCGAACTCGCCGCCTGCCGCTCGTTCGGAATGAACCTCGGCATCGCCTTCCAGCTGATCGACGACGCGCTCGACTACGGCGGCAAGTCCGCCAAGCTTGGCAAGAACGTCGGCGACGATTTCCGCGAGGGTAAGATCACCTTGCCGGTGGTGCTGTCGTTCCGCCGCGGCAGCGAAAGCGAGCGCGCGTTCTGGAACCGTACGCTCGGCGAGGGCGAAATCCGCGACGGCGATCTCGACACCGCGATGGCGCATATGGCCAAGCATCATGCCATCGAGGACACGGTCGGGCGCGCCCGCCACTACGGCGCCATCGCCACCGACGCGCTGGCGCTGGTGCCGCCGTCCGCGATCAAAACGGCGCTGGAAGAAGCCGTCGCCTTCTGCATCGCGCGCGCGCACTAGACAGCGAGCGTGCATTGGACAGCGAGCGCGCGCAAATCGCGCGCCTGCGCTTCACCCGCCGGCGATCTAATGGAAGGCAAGATACAGGTTGGACGAGAACGGTCCAAGGTGCAGCCCGGTATAGCCCACCGCCGTGCTCTTTTCGATCGGTGCCGCGAGACGCCACAGCCGCTTGCGCGTCATCAGGATAAGGTTTTCCTCCTGCGCCCATTTGGACTTTCCGGCGATCCGGCAGGCCATGCGGAACAGCCCGTTCCCATAATGGGCGACCGGCAAGGCGGTGTGATGCTCGATCGGGAATAACCTGTTGGGCACGCTGATGAAGACCCGCTGCGCCACCCGGCAAAGTTCGCGCACGAAGAGAGCCTGGTGTTCGAAACTGCCGACATGCTCGAGCACCGCGTTCGACGTCGCGATTTCGAAGCTGTTGTCGTCGAATGGCAGAGGCATATTCGGCATGATGCGTACGTATCGCACGTCGGGATAGGCATGCTGGAAATCGCGGCCGTCGCTCAATCCGCATGCGGTGATGTTGTGACGATACGGATAGTTCCGCTCCAGGACATTGGCGCCGTCGTTGATCACATCGGAAACGCCGACGTCGAGCACGCGATCCGTCGGCGCCGGGCGCATGCGCGCCATAAAGTCCTTATAAATGCCGTCGCGGGCGGCGATCAGCAGCCGTTCGGTAATGCTGCCCCGAGCAACAACCTCATAATATTTACGGTCGACAATCAACGACATGAACGCCGCACCACCCTGGCCGTGCCAGTAGCAGATTTCAGGATCGCCAACAACAAATCGGGACGAAGGTTAACGCCGCCGCGCATCGCGCGCCAAGTGTCTAAAAAGGCGAGTAACCCGTCGCGGGGTCGCGCTGCAACTGGAGGCGAATATAGGGATCGGGATCCTGGCCGACATACCTGCCATAGGCATAAACCGGCGGCGCGCAACCGTTCGGCTGCGGTGCCGGATTGAACAACCAGCCGCTCCAGGAAGTATCGCGCGGCTGGGGAGCGCAATGGCGGTACGCCTTGTGCTTGGCGCGCGCGAGTGCCGGATCGGCTGCGATGACGCCCAAAGCCGCGACGGCAACCACGATCCACCTGAATTTCATTTGCATCTCCTGCTGCGCGACGCTGCCTACTCGCAAATCGCCAGGCTGACAACGGTTCCCTGCAAAGCCGGCATTTTCAAGAGCGATTTTCCACCGAACCGAGCGTGGTGGGATAGACCCACCAATCCTTACGCTCGGCCTGAAGCAGCCGTGCCGCCGCCGCAGCTTCACCGGCCGAAGCAAACAGCGCAAAACAGGTCGGCCCCGACCCCGACATGCGGGCGAGCCGTGCGCCCGGCAAGGCGCCTAAGGTTTGCAGCACGTCGGCGGTTACAGGCGCGCAAGCAATCGCGCTTGGTGTGAGATCGTTGCCGTGCGCGCCGAGCCATTCGATCAATGCCGCGCGCTCGCGCGGCACGCCGGCGAGCGATGTCTTGCCGTCTTGCTTGCCGGCAAACCTGGCGAACACGTCGCGGGTGGCCAATGGCACGCCCGGATTGACCAGCAGCGCCGCAAGCGGCGGCAGCTCGAGCGCGGCCGAGAGCTCTTCGCCGACGCCGCGCATGATACGCGCGTGGGATTCGAGGCAGACCGGCACGTCGGCGCCGACCGTCGGCGCCGCCGCCGCCAGCCGCGCGTCGTCGAGCGCTAAACCGTTGCCGCGCGCGAGCAGCCGCAGCGCGGCCGCCGCATCGGCCGAGCCGCCGCCGAGGCCGGCCGCGACCGGAATGTTCTTCTCAAGCACAAAGCGCCCGGCGTTGAGCCCCGCGACGCGCTCGCGCAGCGCGGCGAGCGCTTTCAGCACCAGATTGCCGGCACCCGGCCCGCAGGCGGCGGCGAACGGTCCGGTTATGTCGAGCGCGGCATCGCCACCCGGCTGCAAGCTGAGCGTGTCGGCGAGATCGGCGAACGCCACCAGGCTTTCAAGCCGATGATAGCCATCCGCGCGGCGGCCGAGCACGCGCAATGTCAGATTGATCTTGGCGGGGGCCTTTTCGACCAGCACTGCGCTCACGCGGAAGCCCTAACCTTTGCGCGTGATCTTTTCCGAAAACCGGTGCCCACTTTTCGGGATCACGCGCTAACCCCCGTCGCCGCTCTTCTTGCCGGCCTTGGCCTGCGACGACGTTTCTTCGGGCAGCCCGTTCTTGAGCTTGGTTTCGATCTTCGGCAGATCTTCCGGATCGGGCTTGAGGTCGCGCGCATGCGCCCATTGGAACTTAGCCTCGAGCACGCGCCCGACGCGCCAATAGGCATCGCCGAGATGGTCGTTGATGGTCGGGTCTTCCGGCTTGAGTTCGATCGCGCGCTCGAGCTGCTTGGCCGCTTCCTCATAATTGCCGATCCGGAAATAGGCCCAGCCCAGCGAGTCGACGATGTAGCCGTCGTCCGGACGCTGCTGCACGGCGCGCTTGATCATGTCCATGCCCTGATCAAGGTTCACGCCCTGGTCGACCCAGGAATAGCCGAGATAATTGAGCACGTGCGGCTGCTCGGGGAACAGGTCGAGCGCATTCTTGAGATCGGCTTCCGACTTCGGCCACTGCTTGGAGCGCTCGTAGCAGATGCCGCGGAAATAGAAGATCACCCAGTTCGCTTTTTCCGGATGCGCGATGGTGGCAACGCCCTTAGAATAAACGTCGGCGCATTCGGCGAACTTCTTATGCCCGCGCTGGACGTTGCCCAGCGCCATGATCGCTTCGAGATCGTCCGGGTGTTCCTTGATCAGCGCGTCGAGGTGTTTCTCGGCCTCGTCCGCGCGCTCGAGCGAATCGAGATTGGCCGCCATCTGGATCGCGGCATTGCGGTGCAACGGCGAACTCGCCGGAATGCGCTCATAGGCCTTGATCGCCAGCGCCGGCTTCTTGAGCGATTCATAGAGATCGGCGAGCGAGAGCAGCGCCAGCGGATGGTTGGGCGCGAGGTAGAGTGAAACCTGCAGATAGACCAGGCCGAGATCCTCGCCGCCGCGGCGGCCGAGCGAGGCGCCGAGCCCATAGAGCGCTTCGGCGGCGCCGGCCTGCGCCGTCGTCACCAGCGTCGGCAATTTCTCGTCGGCCTTGAGCTGGTTCATCGCCTCGACCACCAGCGGATGGCGCGGCAGCACCTTGTCGAAGGCCTCGAAAACGCCGAGCGCCTCCTTGGTCGTACGATTACGCGACATCCAGCTGCCATAGGCCTCGACCACCCGCAGCGCTGTGGCATCGAGCTTGTAGGCATGCTCGAAGCGCTTGCCGGCTTCCTTCTTGTTGCCGGCGAGGTCGTAAATCATGCCGGCATGCAGCTCTTTGAAGATCGCGTACCATTCCGGCCCGGCCAGCCGGTCGATCGCCGCCACCGCGCCCTTGGTGTCGCCGGTCCCGTACATGGACCAGGCCGAAAGCAGCGTTGCCGTCAGATCGGTGATCGGGCCACGGATCGACAGCGCCAGATTGCGGCGCGCGGCGGCGTATTGCTTATGCTTGAGCGCGGCCACGCCGAGTACCAGCTCGGCGACGCGATCGTTCTTATCGGCCTGCGCGATGCGTTCGGCATATTTCACGGCTTCGTCGATGTCGCCGCCGACCAGCAGCGACAGGAAGGTGCGGTCGAGCAGCTCGCCGTTCTTCGGATCGTGCTTGAGCGCGGCGCGGTAATAGGCGGCAGCCGCGGCGGCATCGCGGTCCTGGCCGGCGTGGCGGGCGGCCAGATAGCTGCCCGAGGCCGTCAAACCGGAAAGGTCCCGCGCGTCCGGCGCCTGGGCGGCAAGCTCAATCGGCGCCGCCACCAGGAATGCGGCGAGCGCGGTGCCGATAACGCACCGGGCGAGGCTCGAAAAAGTCACGGGCAATGCTCCAATGAGGCGAATGGCCGCGGGTTGCGCGCGAACCGCCGAGTTTGGGCCGAGAATGGCCTTTTTGCGCCGCCCCCGCAAGAACGGCGGCCGCCACACTTAAGTGTGAGGTTGAAAGCCTCGATGTGGCAGCATCGTGGCCACAACGCCGGCCGGCCATCACATATTTGGATAGTTCGGCCCGCCGCCGCCTTCCGGTGGGACCCAGGTGAGGTTCTGATTCGGGTCCTTGATATCGCAGGTTTTGCAGTGGACGCAATTCTGCGCGTTGATGACGAATTTAGGGGTGCCCGCCTCCTCGACCCATTCATAGACCCCGGCCGGGCAATAGCGCGAAGACGGTCCGGCGAAGATGTCATATTCGGAGGTCTTCTGCAGATTCATGTCGGTGACGCGCAGATGCACCGGCTGATCTTCCTCGTGATTGGTGTTGGACAGGTACACCGACGATAGCCGGTCGAAGGTGAGCGTGCCGTCCGGCTTCGGATAGGCGATCGGCGTGCATTCCGACGCTGGCTTGAGCGTGGCGCTATCCGGCTTGCCGTGCTTGAGGGTGCCGAGCAGCGAGAAGCCGAGCGTGTTGCACCACATGTCGAGACCGCCGAGCGCGATGCCTACGAAAGTCCCAAGTTTCGACCACAACGGCTTGGCGTTGCGCACCTTCCACAGGTCCTTGCCGATCGCCGAGGAGCGCCAGGACGCCTCGTAATCGGCAAGCTCGTCATGCTCACGCCCGCCCGCAAGCGCTGCTGCGGCGGCTTCGGCGGCAAACATCCCCGACAGCATGGCGTTGTGGCTGCCCTTGATGCGCGGCACGTTCATGAAGCCGGCATCGCAACCGATCAGCGCCCCACCGGGGAAGGCGAGCTTGGGCACCGACTGGTAGCCGCCTTCGGTCAGCGCGCGGGCGCCATAGGCGAGGCGCTTAGCCCCCGCGAAGGTGTCGCGCACGAGCTTGTGGGTCTTGAAGCGCTGGAATTCCTCGAACGGCGAGAGATAAGGGTTCGTGTAATTGAGATGCAGCACGAAGCCGACCGACACCAGATTGTCGTCGAAGTGATAGAGAAACGAGCCGCCGCCGGTCCGCCCATCGAGCGGCCAGCCGAACGAGTGCTGCACCAGCCCCTTGCGATGCTGCTCGGGCGCGACCTGCCAAAGCTCCTTGAGGCCAAGCCCGAATTTCTGCGGCTCGCGGCCGTCGCTGAGGCCGAACTTGGCGATGAGCTGCTTGCCGATATTGCCGCGTGCGCCTTCCGCGAACAGCGTGTATTTGGCGCGCAGTTCCATGCCACGCGTGAAGCTGTCCTTGGGCGCGCCGCCTTTGCCGACCCCCATGTCGCCGGTGGCGACGCCGGCGACTGCGCCGTCGCCGGCAAACAAGACTTCCGTCGCGGCAAAGCCCGGATAGATTTCGATCCCGAGCGCTTCCGCCTTGCCCGCCAGCCAGCGGCAGACGCTGCCGAGCGAGACGATGAAATTGCCGTGGTTGTTCATCAGCGGCGGCATGGCGAAATTCGGCAGCCGCAGCGCAGCCCCCGCCGAAAGCCAATAGAAGCGGTCGTCGCTGACCGCGGTCTTGACCGGTGAGTCCTCGCCGCGCCATTCCGGCAGCAGGCGATCGAGCCCGACCGGATCGATCACCGCGCCGGAGAGAATATGGGCGCCGACCTCGGAGCCCTTCTCCACGATCACCACGGAGATATCCGGATTGATCTGCTTGAGGCGGATGGCGGCGGACAAGCCCGCAGGGCCAGCGCCGACAATCACCACGTCGAATTCCATCGCCTCGCGGGCAGGTAGGTCGGCCATGTGCGTCTCCTTGCTTCCGATATTCCACTTTTGCACAGCGGGGGCAATCGCGCGCTTGCCGTGCTAGGGTTCGATCATGCCGCCTGCCCGCGAAAAATCGGCCCGCGACCTGCTCGACTTCTATCTGGAAGCCGGTGTCGATGCCCTGGTCGGCGAAGCGCCGGTGGACCGTTTCGCGGTTGCGGTTGAGCCGCCGCCCGCCCGCGCGCCGCAGCCGGTTGCGCTGCCTGGCGACCTCGAAATCAAAGGCCGCGCCAGCCCGCCCGCCGCACCAATCGCGCCCGACGAGGCCGCCATGGCCGCGCGCGAAGCGGCGAAAGCCGCCGAGACGCTCGACGAGCTACGCGCCATTCTGGAGAAATTCGACGGCTGCGCGCTCAAAGCGACCGCCACGCAACTGGTGTTTGCCGACGGCAACCCGCAGGCGCGCGTGATGTTGGTCGGCGAAGCGCCCGGCCGCGACGAAGACATCGAAGGACTTCCGTTCGTCGGCCGTTCCGGCAAGCTGCTCGATCGCATGCTGGCGGCGATTGGTCTCGATCGCACGTCGGTCTACATCGCCAACATCGTGCCCTGGCGGCCGCCCGGCAACCGCACGCCGACGCCGCAGGAGTCAGCAATCTGCCTGCCGTTTATCCGGCGCCAGATCGAGCTCGCCGATCCCGACATTCTCGTGTGCTTGGGCGGCCCGTCAGCGCAGACGCTGCTCGGCATCAAAGAAGGCATCACCAAGACGCGCGGGCGCTGGTTCACCTTCAACACCGGCGAACGCGAGATCCGCGCCCTGCCGACATTCCATCCCGCCTTCCTGCTGCGCAGCCCGCTGCAGAAGCGTTTCGCCTGGCGCGATTTTTTGGCGATCAAAAAGGCGCTCGCGGGCTGATCAGCCTTTCTTCATATAGTCGGGCGTGCCGCCGGAGAGAAAATCCTCGCGCGGCGGAGCAAACATGTCCACCACCTCGGTGTCCTCTGTAAAGAAACCTTCGTGCTCGACGCCGGAGGGGATCACCGCCACGTCGCCGGCGCCCATGCTGCGGCGCTCATCACCGATGCGGAAGTCCATCTTTCCCTTGAGCATCCATACGATCTGCTCGTGCGGATGCTTGTGGGTCGCCGCATGCGCGCCGGCCTTGATCTTCCACCACACCATCATGCTCTGTTTGCCAGACAATACCCGGCGGCTGATCTTGTCGGTGATGCGCTCTTCCGGCAGCGCCGCGAGTTGCTGGAAACCGAACAGGACGGGCATGCAACCTCCGTTTTCTCGGGCTTAGCCCGACACCGCGAACTTGATGGCGAACAGCACCGCTAGCACGATCACCGCCGGCGAGGCCTCCGCCACCTTGCCGGAGATCAGCTTGGCCAGCGCGTAGGTGATGAAGCCCAGCCCGATGCCGGTGGCGATCGAATAGGTCAGCGGCATGGTGATTGCCGTCACCACCGCCGGCGCATATTCGGTGATGTCCTCCCAGTCGATTTCCGCCAAGCCGCGCGCCATCACGCAGGCGACATACAAGAGCGCCGCCGCCGTGGCATAGGCCGGGATCATGCCGGCGAGCGGGGCAAACAGCAGCGCCAGCAGGAAGAAGATCGACACGAAAACCCCGGTCAGGCCGGTGCGGCCGCCGGCCGAGACGCCGGCCGCGCTCTCGATGTAGCTGGTGGTGGTGGAGGTGCCGATCGCCGCGCCGAACATGGCGGCGAAACTGTCGGAGATCAGCGCCTCCTTCATGCGCGCGAGCTTGCCGTTCTTCATCAGCCCGGTGCGGTGGGTAACGCCGATCAGCGTGCCGGCGTTATCGAACACGTCGATGAACAGGATCGAAAACACCACGATCAGGAACGTGCCTTCGAACAC
>Ga0209385_1000238_pt1 | contig 22182 bp, 14 predicted proteins | sample NGEPerB_FD_184506 | JGI IMG/M metagenome (GOLD analysis project Ga0209385, IMG submission 184506) | Arctic peat soil microbial communities from the Barrow Environmental Observatory site, Barrow, Alaska, USA - NGEE PermafrostAB12-B... | ecosystem: Environmental > Terrestrial > Soil > Wetlands >... | reverse complement strand
GCTGAGGAAGCGAACCCTTTGGGGACCCTGGAAATCCTGTTGTAAAACAGAGAGGCGGCGAAGTAGCAGCTTCGCGAGCCGATTTCCAGGAGGTCACCCAAAAGGTGAAGAACGAAAAGAAGCATAGCGGCAAACTCCGCGCCCAGCAAGGCTCTCAAGTAGATATTCCGGAACCCAATAAAATCGCGGCTTCCACCTCTTTCGACTTCGACGGTAAGAATCTCACCCCCTACGGTGGTCTGTTCCCAGTGGCGACGATGTTGGAGAAGCTGGGTTTCCAGAAGCTGGTCGAGGAAACACTGCGGGTGCGGCGCATCCCGCGTGTTATGACCATCTATCAATTCGTGCTGGCGATGGTCTTGGCCATCTACATTGGGTTCTCCCGCCTCAATCACATCCGCTTTGTGGCCAACGATCCGATGCTGACTGGGGTGCTGAAGGTGGCAAGCCTTCCCGGGCAGAGCGTGTTCTGGCGGTTTTCCGCGTCGCTGCATCTGAGCGTAGCGCAGCAAGTGTTGCGGTTGCAGGGCGCCCTGCGGAAGCGGGTATGGGAAGCGGCCAACGTACAGCTGCCCGCAATCACCGTGGACACCGATACCACCGTGCACACCCTCTATGGCAACCAGATGGGTGGACGCAAGGGGTACAACCCGAAGCACAAAGGGAAGAAAAGCTATCAGCCGATTCTCACCTTCCTGGCGGAGACCCGCGAGTACATCTCGGGGGAACTACGCAACGGCGACCGGCCCGACGGAAAGCAGATTGCGCGTCACTTGGCGGAGGTGTTCGCGGCCCTGCCTGGTTGTGTTCGGCGCATCTTCGCGCGGGCGGATTCCGGGTTCTATTGCTGGGAAGCGGTGCAAGCCTACGAGAAAGCCAAAGCAGAATTCATCATGGTGGCGCGCAAGACCTCGCGACTGGTGGAGCGGTTGCAAGCCACCGCTTGGCGGCCCTCGCCGCAGACCGACGCCGACGAGCAGGGCACATTCTGGTACCAGCCGGAAGGTTGGGGCAAAGCCTACCGCTTTATCGCCGTCCGTTACCGGAAGGACGACCAGAAGCCGAAAGAGCGTGAACAATATCAACTGTTCGACACTCCGCAATACCTCTATCGGGTATTCGTCACCAACATGGACGGCCCTATCGCTACGCTGGTGTGGTTCTACAATCAGCGGGCTGGGGCGGAGAATCTGATCAAAGAAGCCAACAACGATGCCGGATTAGCGACGCATCCGTCCGGGCGCTGGGCCACGAATTGCGTGCATTTCCAGTTGGTGATGCTGGCTTACAACCTGAACTGCTGGTTGCTGCTGTTCCACCGGGCAGAAGCGGCGAAGACCGACGATCTAAAACATACGACCTTGGCCACGGCGCGTCTGCGCTTTCTGTTTGTGGCGGCCAAGATCTGGCGGCACGCCGGGCGGGTGGGAATCAGCTACAGCGATCAATATCAGGAGAGAGGGTTGTTCCAGCGGCTCATGAATCGACTCCGCGACATCACGGCGGGCCCAACAGGATTCCTGCCGGTGCTCGCTACGCCGCTGTCAGGCTGAAGCGTGCATACAATCCTATGCACAAGTCGCCCCGCAAATCCAACCACTTACAGCGAAGGGTACTGAAAGGCGAGAACAGACTAGACTCAGCGAAGCATCAAGGCGCGAACCAGCCGAAACGATGAGGGCCGGAATTCAATCCGCAACCGCAGAAAAGGCTGAGGTGTGTTCATAACTTAGGTTACTACTCCCGCCGAATATCGACTTGGCCTTTCGAAGCTCGTCCCCGCCGGAGATGTTCAGCGTTTTGCGGAGCGGTACGTATCCACTAAGGTCCTCGCCAGACGATTTGGAGTCGCCGCATCGTCGGTTGCTTGCTACCTGAAGAACTCCGATATGCCGATACTGTCAATTCCGGTGTTAGGGAAGCGGCAGGCCCTCTTTCTTCGCCGAGAGACCGCCGTACATGTGCGGGTTCTGCCAGTACGTTGTAGTGTGCCGCTCCAGGACTGGACACGGTCATAAGCTATGATCCAGGGCCTCCGCCGGGAGTCGAGATGGGAACAAGACCGAAGGTTCAGACATCAGCCGAAGAGAAGCTTGCGATTGTCATGGATGCTGCCAATCGGCTCACCGGCGGTTTTCACCTCCGATTAGCCGCCTGCCAAGTGCTCCTCAAATCTTAACTACTAGGAATGGTAGTACTGGCGAGGCACCAATATGCTACTTGCCTATGGCCATTCGACTCAGGGTTACTCATCTTCTCACCTTTGCGGTGCTTGCATGCTGTTTAACCACACCACTTATTGCCCAAACCGACCTAGGAGCACTACAAGGCCACGTCCAGGATCAACAGAGCAAGGCGATCGCAGGCGCTTCTGTCACCCTGCGAAACCCCAGCACGGCGTTTGACAGAACGGTCCAGACCGATGCCTCAGGAAATTATTCCTTCATAGGCGTTCCGCTGACAGGAAGTTACGTCTTGACGGTCAATGCTCCGCAGTTCAAGCCAGCGGAGCAGAAAGACATCAACTTGCGTGCTGGCGGAACCGCCGTTTTCGATTTCACTCTGAGCGTTGCAGGCGAGAAAACGCAGGTGAACGTCTACGGCACCACGGGGACCGTGCCGACCGAGTCCAACCAGGTTTCGACGCGTCTGAGCCAGGAGAAGATTGAAGACACTCCCGTCTTCGAGCGCAAGATCACCAGTCTGCCGCTGCTGAACTCCTCGGTGCGTCCTTCGCAAACCACGGGCGATCTCTTCCTGAACGAGACGCTGTTCGTCATCAACGGAACCGGGCGCCGTCAAACTACCTACGAACTGGACAACACCACGGCCAACGATATGTGGGGACGGCAGAGCATGTTCGCGGGATTGCCGTTTTCGGCGGTGCAGGAGTTCACGGTTTATACCAATGCCAGTTCGGCAGAGTGGGGATGGAACGCCGGCACGGCAGTCAACGTCGTCACCCGGTCAGGATCGAATGACTGGCATGGCGACTTCGTGGGCATGGGCAGCCCCGCATTCTCCAACGCCAGCATCCCCCTGGCCGCAAAACCGGTACAGGAGACGCTGGCACAGGGCAGCGGCATGCTCTCCGGTCCCATCGTGAAGGACAAGACCTACTTTATGGTGTCAGGGCAGTACACCAATCAGAACCGGCCAGCTGTCATCACTTCTCCGGTCGCCCCCGGTGCTTTTTATAACGGCACCTTTGGTCAAACGCTTTTCCTGGCACGCTTGGATCAGCAACTGAGCCAGAACAACCGCCTCTCGTTGCGAGCCAATTTCGATCGTTTCAGCGACAGCAACCCGCAGGATGCGGTCAGCGGCGTTGCGCTGCCGACGGCAGCCCGCGTTTTCACCCGCAACACCTATCAGGCGGCCATCACGGACACAGCGATCATCAACAGCAATACGCTGAATGATGCGCGGTTCGAGTTCCTGCTGGGCGATCCCATCACGCAGTTCATTCCCGTCAATCTCGGCCCACAGTTGTTTGTCTCCGGCTACTACACCTACGGCGAGTCGCGGGTGGCCAACCTGATGAATCACCAATATGACTATGCTGATACGTTGAGCCTGAGCCGCGGCAAGCATCAGATCAAAGTCGGCTTCGATGTCGTCAACTCTTCCTCCGGCGGATACGGACAGGAGTTCGGCGCCGGCTACGTGGATGGCCGGTTCCAGATCAACCCGCTGTACAAGACAATTCCGATCTCCACGGTTCTTACCCTGAATCCCAGTGCTCCCCCGCCGGGAGCGCCGGCCGGTTCGCCGCCGCTTGTCAGCAGCTTTACGCAGTCATTTGGCAACCAGAATTACCATCTAACGGACACGCTCTTTGGAGTGTTCGCTCAGGACAACTGGAACATCCTGCCTAACCTGACTCTCAACCTTGGCTTGCGCTGGGACGGCGAAACCTTCACCGGACAGAATGCCTTGTTTTCGCCACGTGTCGGTTTTGCCTGGCGGATGCCGAACAGCAATACGGTGGTGCGTGGCGGTTACGGTATTTACTATTCGGAGGAGCGCACCGACCTGTACGCCAGTGCGGCTTTGGGTGGACCGCAAGGAGCGTTCACTTACAGCGCGGCTCCCGGTGGCCTGGGATTCCCGACGAGCTTCGCGCCAATCACCTTCCCGCCGGGGATGGTCTTGCCGGCCCGCAATATCACCATTCTGGCCGGACAGTGCAACTACCTCAACCAGTTCCTGCCAGTCGACCAGTTGCACTTCTGCAGTAATAATTTCCAGAACCCTTACACCCAGCAGTGGAACCTGGGCTTCGAGCACGACCTGGGGGGCGGCTGGTTGTTCGCGATGGACTATATCGGCTCGCACACCATCCACATCGAGCAGCCGGTCGATCTCAACGCGCCTTCTGCCTTCATCCGCACGGCTCCCGGTCAGGTGCGCTCGGTAGCGGCCGCGAATAAAACGCGTCCGATCATTCCCGTACCGGGCGGGTATCAGCAGGTGCTGCAATACGTGAATGCCGGCTCCGCCTGGTATGACGGACTTCAGGTTCGAGTCACAAAGCAGCTCACCCGCCGTGTTTCGCTCCTTGGTACCTATACCTGGTCGCACGATATCAACACTGTGGAGTGGGACGGCACCGGCCAGAACCCCAACTCCTATACCTGTCTGGTAGTGTGCGAGAAGGCGAGCAGTTTGCTCAACCAGACGAATCGCGCCTCCGTCAGTGCTACCTACAGTTTGCCGTGGGGCTTCATGCTGTCAGGATGGGTGGAAGCGGGTTCCGGGTTCCCCTATAACATTACTACCGGCGTCGACAACAACGGCGACGGCAACACCTCGGACCGCCCTGTCATCAACGGCGTCGTCATCGGCCGCGATGCGGGACAGGCACCGACTACGTATGACTTTAACTTCGCGCTCCAGAAGTCGATCCGGATGACCGAACGGGCCAGCCTGATCCTGCGAGCGGAGTCCTACAACACGACCAACCACCTTAACCTTTACACGTTGAACGGAGTTTACGGTAACGCAGCGAATCCGGTTGCCACCTTCGGGACACCGATGGGTGGCTTGGCGAACGTTGGCCCGCCGCGCCTGATGCAGTTCATGGCGCGCATCGTCTTTTAAGACGCAAACGGTCGCTGGTCAGAAGTAAAGGCGTTCGTTCAGTATCATGGCCCAGGGGATCATACCCCTGGGCTTAATCAATAGGGCCGGCAACTTCCCTTCATTCGAGCCGCTGTCTTTCGAGGAGTAAATGTCTATAGGTTCGGACCGGCCGCGCCGGTTCCAGGTTTCTCATCTTGCATGCGCCTTCCTGGCAGTCCTCATTCTGCTGTCGCTCGCCACTTCCTTACACGCTCAATCGGCCTCGGCCAAAGGTGTCATCAGCGGAACGGTGTCCGACCAGCAAGGCGGCGCTGTCGCAGGCGCGCAGGTCACGATTCGCAGCGCAGACTTCACCTCCACTCGCTCTCTCGTTACCTCCGATACCGGCGCCTTCACCGCGGCCATGCTGAATCCCGGCGTGTACACCGTCGAGGTGAAAGCCCCGGGGTTCGCGTTGAAGAAACCGCCACGCGTGACCCTCGGTGTCGGCAGCAGCGTGCAGGTGACCATCCACCTGGGCGTCGCCGGAACCTCGCAGAACGTCACGGTATCCGGTTACGGTCCGACGGTGGAGGGCAATACGTTACCTCCGGTCGTGAACAAGGAAGCGCCGGAAGTCAGCAACACCGTCGCGGGATTGACAGTCACATATCTGCCCAATCGGGACCGTGATTTCAGCCAGTTTGGACAGTTGGCTGCGGGCGTTCAATCCGCTCCGACCTCAGCCGGACTTGTGGTTGACGGCCAGCGTCCAAATGGTTTGGCGGTAGCGGTGGACGGCGCGGACTTCACCGATCCCTTGCAGGGTGGGTTGCGCGGCGCTCAGGATGGAGCTTTCTTCTTTCCGCAGACGGTGGTGCGTGAGTTTCAGGTGGTGCATGCGGGCGCGAGCGCCGAGGTGGGCGGCACCAACGCGGGCTTCGTGAATATAGCCACCAAAGAGGGCAGCAACAAGTATCGCGGTGAAGGTTTCTATATCGGCCGTCCGTCGGCGCTCACTTCCAGCGACGCGTTCGGACATTCCCTGGACAATGTGCAGAACGAGTTCGGCGGCTCACTGGGCGGCCCGATCAAGCGGAACCGTTCGTTCTTTTATGTCGGCGCGGAACAGGATTTCCTGAACGTTCCCTACTGGACGGAGTTCGAGGCGCAGGCTCCCGGGGTTGCGGTTCCCCTGTCGCTGGCGGCTTTGCAGCAGCAGATTGTCGGCAATAGCAATCCCACTGCGGTCTTCGCCCGAGCAGACTTTCTGCTGGATGCGGCGAACACGCTCAATCTTCAGTTCGATTTCAACCGCGTTCATGCCACCAACGTTGACGAGGGCTCCAGCCGCAGCATTGCGCCGATCGATAACAGCGCATCGCTGAGTGGCGAGAGTTACTGGGTGCGCGGCAGCCTGACTACGCTTATCGGCTCAACTAAGGTGAACCAGCTTCTCGCACAATGGGCGCAAGATCAGCGCTCTTACGCGCCGAATGCCAGCACTCCCGAGGCGATGATCAATGGCTTTGGCGTACTGGGCGGGAACAGCCTTGCAAACCTGTCCTACACTTCAAACATCAACCGGATCAACGACGATTTTGCGATCACCAAGGGCGGGGCGATCCTGCACGTAGGCGGCGGGTTTGCCTACGATCCTGCAACTCAACGACACGAGGCCAATCTCAACGGGCAGTTCGATTTTGACTCGCTGACCGACTATTTGAACAACTCGCCACGGCGCTACCAGCAGACGTTTATCGTGGGCGATGCCGTGTACAGAGGCTCGGTGCGCCAACTGGGATTCTATGTTAGCGCTAAGCTGCCGCTCACCAGCAAACTCACGATGACTGCTGGTCTGAGCTGGGATGGGCAGTGGAACCCGCAACCCACGCATCCTAATCCTGCGATTCCCAAGACTACGTACATTCCCGACGATCTGACGCAGTGGCAGCCACGCCTCGGGCTGGCCTGGAATCCCGTTTCGAACACGGTGTTACGCCTCTCCGCCGGGCTCTACGACGCGCCGACGCCGGCCACATACTTCCAGCGCGTCTTCACCGACAACGCAGTTAACACCGTAGTGGCTGACAGCTATTACGACCCGCAGATTCTGGCTTTGGTCTCCAATGGTCGCGCCCTTCCCGCTCCACCCGCTGGCTTAACGACTCCCGCCGCGCTGGCCGTGGGCATCGCCCCGAATTTTCGCAATCCGCGCTCCTTCCAGGCCGCGGCAAGCCTGGAACGGCAGATCAACCCCAAAATTAGTTTGACGGCTGGCTACGTGATGAACAGCACCTGGGACCTGCAACAGATGGTCAACCAGAACTTGTTTCCGCCGACCTACGACGCCAGCGGCATGCCCATCTTCCCCCCGATCCGGCCCAACAACAACATTGGCCAGTTGCTGGTGAATGAGTCGTCGGCTCATTCCTCCTACGATGGTCTTCTGCTCACGGCTAACTTCCAACTTCCGCATCGCTCGCAGCTTTCGGCGAATTACACCCTGTCGCGAACGCGCGACAACAATTCCAATCTTGGTCCGTTCACGCGCGTTTCGGCGCTCAACCCTTTCGATCTTTCCGCCGACGGAGCTTACTCTTCCTTCGACGTGCGCAACAGCTTCACCCTGAGCGCCATCACTAACCTGCCCTATGGCTTCAAGTTCAATCCGATTCTCTTCGCGCGCTCCGGCCTGCCGTACACGCCGATCATCGGCTTCGATACGCAGAGCGACGGCAACGATTGGAACGATCGCGCTATCGTGAACGGCAAAGTTGTGCCGCGAAATATCTTCCGCCAGCCATCGTTCTTCGATTTGGACATCCGATTTGTGAAGGACATCACGCTGCGCGGCGAAGGCCGCCATCTCGACCTCTTCCTCGATATCTTCAACCTGACCGGCGCCGGCAACCGCAACTTTGGGCCAGCGGCAGTCAGTCTCTTCGGTTCACCGGCGATGCCAGTCTTTACCGCCGGTCAGGCACTCTTCGCTCCCGACACCAACCACTTCGGCAGTGCACGCCAGGTGCAATTTACTGCTCGCATCACTGCATTCTAGGATGTCCTTTGTCTTGCCGCGTGTCGTAGGTTTATTTCAACAACTGTGACAACAATGTAGGATATTTACAACAATCCTGACACGCTTTTTCACGACTTACGACATCACCTCGCAATTTATCCTTTGCTATCAACATCCGACATTTTCCCTAATTTTGACATCCTACATCCCTCCTCCGTGGCTGTCGTTTTCGACGGCACTTGTTGTGCGAACAGCGAGGGCACCTCTGCCTCCCGTGGAATGGGCGTCGCCACTGGTGTCGCTGGAGTTGTTGGACTTGCCGAAACGGATGGCTTTGAGGATTTCTTTCGTGCCTCTTCGCGAGCCGCTTTTGCAGCTGCTTCCATTTCGGCTTTGGCAGAGGCCAGGGTGGTCTGGAGTTGAAGGTGCGCCCCACTGAATTCCACCAACTGCTGAGGAAGGTCGCGATCGAGTTCCTCGGCTGTGCCGGTGATTGCCAAAGGGGTGGTAACAGCGTTGTCTTCGGCTTCAGACGCCTTCTGCGGAACGACCGTGGCCCTGATCGTGTCGCCCTCAACAAGGGAGATGGTCAGCAGTAGCCTGCGTCGACGCAGTAATGGCATCAGTTCTGTGAACATGGTTCTTTCCTCCGTGTGGGATTGTGCAACGGAACCTAAACAAGGGATGAGACAAGCGGCAGAGGGAAGCATCCGAGCTTTGCTCAGGTGGACAGCGCCGCCGACATAGAACATTTAAGCGAACCAGAGACGGTCGCCAGACTTACTTCAGGCAGTCAGGCTTCAGGAAGTGTCACTCTTGGCTTACGCTTCCTTCGTTTCTATAAAGGTGTAGAGGTCCCAGACTCGGGCATTCTTGTGCACGTTTTTCCCCCAGCAAGTCCGAAATCCATTTTCGAGCGCTAAGCGGAACTCTCATTCGTGCGTTTCGGAGAGCTAGATGAATCACGTTCGACACTTCGTCAGTCCCAAGCGTTTGCAGCAAATCCTGAGCTGCCAGCAGGTCAATCGAGTTCAGAAGCGATATGTTGGGTATGAGAACGCCCGCAATTCTAGTTGCCTTGCGCTCATCGATCACTGCTGCATACTTTCCGCAAGCCGCTTGCGCCAGCGTCGCAGCTTCACCGTCGTCTAAGTCGTCTGGAGATTGCGCTCCCGTGAAACCGATGAAGCGCTCATACGCCAGGTCGTCCATACGGATTACTTGCAACAAGCCGTGAGCTTGTAGCTGGGCTAACACTTCTTTGGGAGAGCCCCCAGTGGCTGGGTTCACGCTGACTTCGCGGAGCGTGATCTCGTCGATGAAAAATGCTCTGCGCAGGCTCTGGAAAATCACTTCGGGGCAGCCAGTGCCAAGAATGTTTATCAGCACACTTGCATCGATTACGAGGCGCCTATGAGAGCTAGTTAGCTTGGAAGGAGTCAAGTCCTCCACCCTCCTCCGCGCCAAGAGCATCAAACATCGCCCTCACTTCCACACGGTCAGCTCGCAGCATTCTTGCGACCTGCCCCTCTGACAATAAGCCGCGCCGATAAGCCTCTGCGGCTAAGAACCAATGTCGTGGGGGTATAGCACTCTCGTCGGAGACCGCGCTATCGCCTAAGACTTGCCGCACTAGCTGACCGGAGAAACCACGATCTCGGAGCGAGTCCCAGGTTCCCGAAGGCAGAAGATTCAACTCCTCGAGGCGGCGACATAGCGCCTCTTCAGACACCGCGAGCTGGTGAGCTAGAAGTATGAGGTGCCGCGGAGAGAAAGCGCCAGATTCCCGCTGGAGATCACCGAATCTCCTTCGGACTAATGCCGCCGGCATGAGCAAAGCATACGAGAACGCCGCAGCGAATCTTTCTTCCCGCGACTGCGGTGCAGCATGCAACTCAACGACATCAGGCTGGCTTCTCGTCGCGATAAGATGGCCAAGCTCGTGCGCTGCAGTAACGGCCCTACGCTCGCGCGGATGGTTCTTATTGAGCAGAATACAGGCGCCGATCTGCTCGTCGAATGCAAATAGTCCGGAAATCTTACTGGAACCGAGGGGCCGTATGAAAACTCGAACGCCAAGCTCTAATTCAAGCAGACTTACGATATCGCTTATCGGGCTGAGTCCAAGTCCCAGCTTCTGACGTATTTCCATCGCGACATCCTCAGCTTGCTCGCGAACATCGCCTGAGCCGACGGGCCGTTCAGCCGGGTAGTTTGGTCGAAATGGAATACCCAGCATCGATTCGAGTTCGTACTGAGCTGCCGCTAAATCGTTAAGCAAGACGGCCGCGTCAGCGGTGTCTTTTTCGTCTGCCGCCATGGCGCGAAAACGTGGCACCAAGCTGACAAGAGCTGCGCTCGGGCGCAACAGAGCGTTTATTGAAATACCATAGACATCCGCCATGGCTTTCAATTCTTGAGCCCGCAAACGACGCTGCCCCTTTTCGAGCGCGATCAGGGTCGTCCGGGCCAAATCTAGCCTCTCTGCGGCGTCCTGTTGAGTCAACCCGGCCCTTGACCTTGCGAGTCGCAGTCGCTCACCGAGCTGAACGGGATCGGTAGTGTCTAGTATGCTCGTCATTTCAGTGTGTCCAGCCATCGGTTGATGAAAGATTCTGGCCCCAGTCCCAACCGGAATTCCTGCCATTCTGCGGCATGGGCCGCAATGAGATGTCCAAGACTCACCTCGATCTGGTGGGGTTGCTCATTCAAGAAGGGGGAAAGCTCTGCTGCCGCAGCGACAAGTCTTTCCGGTTCGGATGACAAGTCAGCGAATTGTTGCATCTCTAGAACCGCACAAATAGCCTGCCTTTCATCGTTGGGTGCAGTGTGGCGATTGACGACGGCTCGACTTAAAGTCGGCTCGCTGAGGTTGTCCCAAAGATAATTTTCACGGTCACTCCTCAGGCCTGCTGCATGTAGCGATTGCCGGCGCAATAAACACCCGGCGCAGATCCCACATTGTATTCGTCCGTTGTTAAGTGAGACGTGTCGCTGATCACGTGCGCACGACGAGGTGAGCCACCATCCATCCGCAAGCATACGGTCCTTTATCTCTTTCAACGTCTCACCTTTTGTCTTCCATAACTGTCGATGCACGTGAGTAACTCGCGTTCCGAACACCTTGCTAAACAGCAAGGCCAATTCCGCTGTGAAACTCGGGTGCATCCTCACATCAGGGGCTTCGTTGCCGACGGGCGTCAGCCAAGGACCCAATGCACCTTGTCCGCTTTCCGCCACGAAAATATGGTCTGCATGGAGCAAATGGGCGGCGATTCCGGCCATCACCCCAAAGACAAATGCCCGTGACCTGTAGCTTGGCTCGCGGTGACGCACCAGACCGCCTCGCGATGACAGGTGAAACGGTATCGCAACCCGGTACATCAGTCGCTTCAGGTCGGAATTGCTCTCATCGAGAGCACGGTTTCTTCGGCTCCCCGTAGTAATCAACACCAGGGGTACATCGGGATTGTCGGCAGCTACAAGCCTGGCGACTGCAAATGAATCCAGTCCGTCGCTGTACGGCATCACCAGGGACGTGTCGCTTCCCAAGGGCAACTTGGCCTGCGGCCGAATATCCGTACAATTTCTTCGGTGCTTGAACGAGAACGTCCAATTGTCACCAGTCACGCAGTCCAGCGTGCGTATGAGCTGCCGCTGCAGGTCTGGTGCTCGCCATCGGTCCGGCTCGTGCACAGGAATCGAGACCTCTAAATTTCGTCGCCATGCAATCGACGGTTTCCTCGGTACTACACGGTCAGTGAAGGCGACCGCTCCTGCAACAAGCACAAGATCATCCACAATCGGGGCTAGGTCTCTAATGCAGTACCGGCTGAGGAGATCTGGGTCGATGGTGAGGTCTTGCCCGATGACGCATCTATAGTCGGCGCGGCGAGACCGTGATCGCGATTCAGCAATATCGATAGTGGCGCAACGTATTGACGCACTTTGCCGCAGCTCGATCGTCATTTAGCGAACCTTCGTAAGATCTTCATCAAGTTCAATCTCGCGACTCAGTCGAGGCGCTTTCGGTTTCTCCCCCCGGATTAGTTGGTCGGCAAGGGATGACGTGTCCGCTCCTGAGACCGCTTGACGCGCCGCGTTGATGACAGCCTTGGATTCTGCTCCCGCAGTCGAAAGGCAGTGTTGCTCGATTTGCGAGAGTCTGCGTCGCTTAAGATTTTGAATGCTGTTGTTCAATGCGCCATACACGATTGCCCGTCCACGGGTGCCCTGGGCTTCAATTCTCTTGGCACTGGCCAGAACATCGTTCTCGAAAGGAGAGTTGGAACCGCCTAAATCGCGGCACGACAGATCCCGGTCTATTCCGCGGAAGCCCGGGAGCAGCGACTCGCTGCGTTTTGCGGTTGCCAATAATTCGTGAAGGAACTTACCAGAGAGTTCGACTGCAACCTCAGCGACTATCGCACGAAGAGCTTTCACAGACGCGGTATTAGCTCTCTCCTTCTCGCGTTCACACGACTTCAGGAGCGACTGCCAACCCCGACCAAGCGGCAAGTTCTTGTATATGCCGTCGCGCATCTCGTTGCCCTTGCTTAAACCGCAAAATCATATTGCGCCAAGGAATCTGACATTGTCAATATATAAGTCACAGATATGATGACAATGTTTCTTTACGGCGATAATTATGCAAAAACACAATTTTAGAGTTGACATATACATGCCATCAGAGTTACCGTCGCAAATGTGACAAGTCTGAAATCCAATTTCAGCGAAATCAATGTGCGACTTTCAGAGGTCGCTGCGGTTCGAACCGGCTACACGTTCCGCGAAAAGCTTCACGAAGACCGTGAGGGCGACTTGGCGGTGATCCAGATGAAGGACATCGATGATTCTAATCTCCTCCACTTTGAAGCCTTGGTGCGCGTGAGGATGCCGAACTTGTCTGATCGGCACGTGGTTCGAAAGGGCGACGTGCTCTTTCGGTCTCGCGGAAGCTCGTACGGCACGGCAGTTGTGACCGAGGATTTAGGACGGGCAGTACTGTCGGCTCCCATGCTGATCATTCGACCGAACACGGACGTCGTCGATCCAGGCTACTTGCAGTGGTTCATCAATCACCCCGAGACTCAGGCTGAATTAACAAATCGTGCCGCGGGAAGCGCGGTGAAGATGATCAGCAAGGCGGTACTGGAGCACTTTCCAATTTCGATTCCAGAACTTTCAACCCAACGAAAGATTGCCGAACTGGGGCGGTTGGTGCAGGAAGAGGCGACGTTATCCGGGAGACTGCTGGAGAAACGCAGGCAGCTGATGGAACGCATTCTTATGTCGCACGTTGAAGGGCACACGACTAACGACGGGAGAGAGACGGATATGAGGATCCGTCGGACTAAGGAACTAGGACAGGGGTGAAAAATGGCTGACAACATCACACAGCAAGAAATCAGTGCGACCGCATGGGCTGCCTGCGACACCTTCCGTGGAGCAGTTGATCCCGCCCAATACAAGGACTACATCCTTGTCATGCTCTTCCTCAAGTACATCAGCGACCAATGGAATGAGCATTACCGCGAATACCAGAAGCAGTACGGTGACGATGAGCAGCGCATCCGCCGCAAGCTAGAGCGCGAACGTTTTGTTCTGCCTTACATCGAGATGAAGGACGAGGATACCGGCAAGGTAACCGATCGTTTCGTCGCTGATTTCAACAACCTCTTCGAGCGCCGGAACGAATCGAATCTCGGTGAGTTGATCAACATCGTTCTCGACCATATTGAGGAAGCGAACAAAGCCAAGCTTGAGGGCGTCTTCCGCAACATCGACTTCAATTCCGAGGCCAATCTCGGAAAAACGAAGGACCGCAATCGCCGCCTTAAAACAGTTTTGGAAGATTTCGCCAAGCTCGATTTGAGCCCCTCGCGCGTGTCTGAAGACGTCATCGGGAATACGTACATCTACTTGATCGAGCGGTTCGCTTCGGATGCTGGCAAGAAGGCCGGCGAGTTTTATACGCCGGTCCAAGTGTCCAGGCTGCTTGCCCGTTTGGTCAGGCCCAAACCAGGCGACCGCATCTGCGACCCAGCTTGCGGGTCCGGAGGATTGTTGATTGAGGCCGGGGCGCTGATTGAGAAAACCGGTAGTCGCGACTTTGCTCTCTTCGGCCAGGAGGCCAACGGCAGTACCTGGGCGTTGGCTCGAATGAATATGTTCCTTCACCGGAAGGACGGCAGCCGGATTGAATGGTGCGACACTCTGAACAGCCCGGCTCTCGTTGAAGGCGATCGACTCATGAAGTTCAACGTCGTTGTGGCGAACCCACCATTTTCGCTCGACAAGTGGGGCGCCGAGCACGCTGAGAACGATCAGTTTAAGCGCTTCTGGCGAGGTGTTCCACCCAAGTCCAAGGGTGATTACGCATTCATCACACACATGATCGAAGTCGCCCTCCCGCGTGAGGGGCGCGTTGCGGTGGTTGTACCACACGGCGTGCTATTTCGTGGAGGTGCGGAAGGGCGGATCCGCCAGAAGTTGATAGAAGAAAACCTGCTAGATGCCGTGATTGGTTTACCCGCAAACATGTTCCCAACAACGTCAATTCCGGTCGCGATCCTGGTGTTTGATAGATCACGCGAGAAAGGGGGGGAGCGCGAGGACGTGCGGGACATTCTGTTCATCGATGCCAGTCGCGACTTTATTCCGGGTAAGACCCGGAACAGCCTCTCGGACGAGCACTTTGACAAGATCGTCGCTACCTATAAGGACCGTTGCAATCTCGATAAGTACGCTCGTGTGGCACTTTTCGAGGAAGTGGCGGCGAACGATTTCAACCTGAACATCCCGAGGTATGTCGCCACATTCGAAGAAGAAGAGACGATCGACGTCGGCGCCATTCAGAAAGAGATCGATCGTCTAGAAGCAGAATTGGCCGAGGTCAGGCGGAAGATGGCAGCGCATCAGAGGGAGTTCGGATTCTGACCGAGAACTGGAGACTCATCAACCAAGGACCGGATGGGCTAAGACGGCGCGTGCTCAGTAGATTGATCGGAATAGAGACATGACAATTAACCAACGACAAGAACAGATGACGTGGAAAAGAGTGCCAATTGGAACCGTCATACGTTCATCTCAATATGGGCTGTCCCTTCCCTCAGTTCCCGACGGAAATCTACCGATCGTCGGAATGAAGGACATTCAAGACGGACAGGTGCGAGTGGATCCGAATGTTTGCGTCAACTTGCCCGATGTCGAGGCACAGCAGTACCTACTCTCAGAAGGTGACATCTTGCTGAACCGAACGAACAGCCCGGATCTGGTTGGGAAATCCGGAATCTTCAGAGGAGGACAAAAGGCGGTTTTTGCCTCATATCTAGTTAGGCTAAAACTGGACACTGAACGGATTGATCCGGACTTCGCTATTCAGGTTCTCAACAGTGAATTCGGTCAGCGACGCATGAAGCAAATTGCGACGCGGGCGATCAGTCAAGCAAATATTAATCCGTCTGTTTTCAAGCAGCATTTTGACATTCCGCTTCCAAGTCCGGAACAGCAACGTACCATTCGAGATGTTCTTATGACATGGGATGCGGCTATTGAAAAGACGACCAACCTAATCGTTGCCAAGGAACAGCAGTTTCGGTTTACAAGGCAGAACCTTTTACTCAACCATGTCCGACTCAACCGCTTCCACGGGGAATGGAAGATCACCACGTTGCGAGACGTTCTCGTTGAGCGCGGAGAACACAGTACAGGCACGGAGAAAGTCTATTCCGTTTCGGTTCATCGAGGATTGATAAATCAAATCGAGCACTTGGGCCGTTCTTTTGCAGCTCGCGATACTAGCAATTATTGGCTAGTGAAACCTGGCGACATTATTTACACCAAGAGTCCGACTGGTGATTTTCCGTTTGGGATAGTCAAGCAAAGCAAGCTGCAAAGCGACGTGATCGTCTCGCCTCTGTATGGCGTTTTCACTCCGAACAAGCGAAGTTACGGGGCTTTTCTCGCTTACTACTTTGAATCACCAGCAAACGCCCGGAATTATCTAAACCCAATAATCCAGAAAGGCGCAAAGAACACGATTGCAATCACCAACGCCACATTTCTCTCCAACACGATCTTGCTTCCGACTTCCGCAGATGAATTACAGGCAATCGTGGAATTGCTCGACCTTAAAGCGGCAGAGATAAGACTTCTTCGCGAACAAGTTGGTTTTTACAGGTCGCAAAAGCGGGGGCTATTGCAGAGATTGTTTTCTGGTGATTGGCACATCTGCGACGGCGAGGAAGGGGTAAAGTTGTGATTGAAGGCATTCCTTTCAACGAGAGGTTTCTGTCACAGGTTCCTGCACTTCAGTTGCTGATCAAGCTAGGCTTCCGCTATTTGCAGCCCGATAAAACACTGGCGTTGCGAGGCGGGAAGCTTAACAGCGTACTTCTGGAAAACATACTCCGAGAAAGGCTCAAGCAGAATAACCGCATCCAGTACAAAAGGCAGTCGTATCTCTTTTCGGAAGAGAACATCCAGACGGCGATTCAAAGGCTGAAGAACATCAAGTACGATGGCCTGCTCAAGACGAATGAGGCAGTGTACGACCTGTTGATTCTCGGAGTGTCGCTGGAGCAAAACGTCGATGGCGACAACAGAAGCTTCACGCTCAACTACATTGACTGGAAACACCCGAATAACAACGACTTCCATGTCACCGCTGAGTTCCCGGTTGAGCGGAACAGAAGTATCGAAACCGTGCGGCCGGACATTGTGCTCTTTGTTAATGGAATCCCTTTCGCGGTGATCGAGTGCAAAGCGCCACATATCGAACTCCAAGAAGCGGTCTCGCAGACGATCCGCAATCAGCGCGACGAGTACATTCCGCGCCTATTTTCATACGTACAGATGGTTTCAGGCGTCAACAAAAACGACGCGAAGTACGCCACGGTCGGCACGCCATCAAAATTCTGGGCCGTATGGCGCGAGCGATTAGACAAGCCCGACCAGATGTCACAATTCATTAACACTCCTCTAACGGATGATGAGAAGGCAACCCTTTTCTCCGGCGAGTTCGCCGCAACTCGTTCTTTTTTTGACTGTTTGGAAAGCGAGGGCAACCGCCAGGTCACAGAGCAGGACAAGGCGATCTACAGTCTGTGCCGACCGGAACGGCTGCTGGATTTCGCTTGGCGGTTTACGGTATTCGACGGTGGAGTTCGCAAGATTGCACGCTACCAACAGTATTTCGCTGTTTTGCGCATGCTTGAGCGCGTTAAAGAGTTCGACGAAGTTGGACGCCGGCGCGGCGGCATCGTATGGCATACGCAGGGGTCAGGCAAGTCACTCACGATGGTGATGTTGGCCCGCGGCATTGCTCTTGACCCCTCGATCCGGAATCCGCGGATTGTCCTGGTAACAGACCGAGTTGATTTGGATAAGCAACTAGGAAACACGTTTGCCGCTTGCGGTCTTTCTCCGGATCGAGCGGACAGCGCTCGGCGCCTACTGGAACTCGTATCCGAGAATAAGACCCACATCATTACTACGTTGATTCACAAATTTGCCCGCGCCATCGCGATCAATAAGCACGTCGAGAACTCGCCGAACGTCTTCGTGCTGGTTGACGAGAGCCATAGGACGAACTTTGGGAGCTTTGCGGCTCGCATGCGGCAGATGTTCCCCATGGCGTGTTACCTGGGATTCACCGGCACGCCGCTCATGAAGAAAGAAAAGAACAATTTCGTCAAGTTCGGTGGCCTGATCGATGCATATTCCATCGATCAAGCGGTGAAAGACAAGGCCGTGGTTCCGCTGCTGTATGAAGCACGACATGTTGAGATCGAGCAGAACGACAAGGCGATCGATACGTGGTTCGAGCGACATACTCAGGGGTTGACGGACGCGCAAAGAGCAGACTTGAAGAAGAAGTACAGCCGGGCGGAGATGTTGAACAAAGCAGACCAAGTCATCTACATGCGGGGGTTCGACATTAATGGGCACTTCCGGCAGAACTGGCAGGGGACGGGATTCAAGTCTCAATTGGTCGCGCCAAGCAAAGCTTCTGCACTCAAATACAAGAAGTTCCTCGACGAGATCGGGCACGTGACCTCAGAGGTCGTAATATCTCCGCCTGACTTGCGAGAGGGAAACGAGGAAGTCGACAACGATCCGGAGGACGAAGTCGTAGCGTTCTGGGAAAGGATGATGAAACGGTATGGCTCCGAAGATGAATACAACAAACAGATCGTCAGCCGGTTCAAATATGGGGAGGAACCTGAAGTTCTGATCGTGGTTGACAAGCTCATCACGGGATTCGACGCACCCCGCAACACAGTCATGTATTTGACTCGAAAGCTGACTGGCCACACTTTGCTTCAGGCAATTGCGCGTGTAAATCGCCTTTATGACGACAATGAAGGAAAGCAGCCCAAGGAATTTGGCTACATCATCGATTACGCGGGAGTACTGGGGGAGTTGGACAAGGCTCTAACTGCGTACAGCGCGCTGGAAGGCTACGACGAGCAGGATCTGACGAACGCGCTCACTAGCATTAACGATGAAGTGCGTAAGCTACCGCAGCGACACGGCGATCTGTTGGACATCTTCAAAGAGGTGAAAAACAAGCACGACGAAGAGGCCTGCGAGCTTCTCTTGGCTGACGAGAAGTTGCGGAACACGTTCTATGAGCGGCTTACCGATTACGCCAAGACCCTGGCGATTGCCATGTCCTCAGAACAGTTCATAACAGCGACCCCTGAAAAGAAGCTGCAGATGTACAAGAATGACCTCAAGCGATTCTCGTACCTGCGAGCGTCCGTCAAGTTGCGGTACGCAGAAGCGATTGATTACAGGGATTTTGAGCCGAAGATTAAGAAACTGCTCGACACGCATATCACTGCGAGCGAAGTAATCAGACTCAACGAGCCAGTCAACATATTCGATGAGGATGCTTTCAACAAGGTCGTCGATGGCAACGGTGACGGAAAATCTGTCGCTGCCAAGGCGGATACCATCGCGCACGCCACCAAAAAGGTCATCAATGAGCGGCTTGAGCAAGATCCTGCGTTCTACCTGAAGTTCTCAAGATTAATCCAGCAGGCGATCGATGACTATCGGGCTAAGCGGTTTTCCGAGCTCGAATACCTCAAGAAGGTGTCCGAGATACGGAAGGCCATCGTGTGTCGGAAGTACGACGATGTGCCTCAAGTTCTGCAGGGAAACGAAGACGCAGCCGCGCTCTTCGGCGTTTTGAAGCCATTTATTGCAGCACACGTGAACGAAGAGGGCAAGTTGGACGGCGTCGCTGCAGACACAGCGATTGACATTTGGGAGATCATCAAGCGCAATCGCAAGGTCGGCTTCTGGGATGATTTGGACGCGCAGCGAAGGACCGTCAACGAGATTGATGACTACCTGTACGACGACGTCAAGGACGGTAAGCGGATCGCCCTAACAATTGAAGATATGGACGACATAATCGAGCGTTCGATGCAGTTGGCTCGTCACCGTATGGTGAACTAGCGATGGAAACAGGGACGCAGAAATATGGCTCAGAATTCATCAGCTATTCGATTGCGATTCGACCGAAGAGACGAACCCTGGGGATAGAGGTACATCCGGACGGCCGCGTCGTGGTCCTTGCTCCCGAGTCCTGCAGCGAATCTACGATTAAGGAGAGAGTACGACTGCGGGCAGCGTGGATTAGCCGACAGTTAGCTCAATTCTCCCGATATCAACGCCGGAGCAAACCGCGCCAGTACCTGAGCGGCGAGTCTCACCTTTATCTAGGCCGGCAATACCGACTGCTCGTTATACCGAACGACGCCGGCGTGAATTCGAGTCGAGTCAAGTTGACACGCGGCATGATGGTCATATCGAGTCCGAAGCGATTATCTCGAAAAAAAGTCCGGGACGTATTGCGCCACTGGTACTCAGAACGTGCGACCGAGGTTTTCGACAGTGTTCTTCGTGGTGTCTATCCTGCGTTCGGTCGCCGTGGATGCTCCAAGCCGTTGGTTTCCGTTCGGCAAATGAAGCGACGATGGGGAAGTTTGTCAAAGAAGCAACGAATGACGTTGAATCTGAAGTTGATCCAAGTGCCGCGCAGTTGCATCGAGTACGTAATCGCGCACGAGATGTGCCACTTAGTGCATCACGACCACGGTCCCCACTTTCTCAGACTATTGCGGAAGATCATGCCGGATTGGGAAAAGAGAAAGGCACGACTTGAAGAATGCCTGCTGTAGTCACATCGGTAGCCTCGCATTCCATCTCCGTCAAACAGCCCGGTCGGGAGGTAATCTTCTCGACCCCTTTTCGAGATTGCACCGCCGATGAACTGCTTGGATGTTCTCGGAGCTGTCGTCTCGCCAGGCACCTCCCATCCCCTTGGGCTCGATATGGTCGGGCACAATTTCGTTGTAATTCGTGAAGACTGCGCGGCAGATCGCGCACCTCCCGTCCTGCTCGCCGATCTTTCGGTTCAGCAGCTTCCGGATTTCGGCTGGGGACCGGAGTTCGCGATACCCCCTGGGATGGTGTGGATCTTCGATGCGCTGAACACCACGCTGAAACCTGCGTTCTTTCCGCGCCTGCTCACGACCGCAGCAGAATAAGGAGCGGTGGATTGGGCAGTATTCATTCCGACGGAGTTTCATGGGAATGCTCCAGTGTGAATTGCATTGATCTCGGTTCGTTGTCTGGCGGTGTGGCGCCTTTACCGGCGGCCCAGTTCAGAACGGCCATTGCGTTCTTAGTGACAGAGCGTGAATTGAAGCCTCAGACAGATATCTGACCGTTGTGGCTAAACCAGTACAATGTCGTGAACATCCGGAGACGCTATGAATCGTTGCCGCTTCCTTGTGCTGTTGGTTCTGCTTGCTTTGTCCGCCGTTGCGCTGAATGCGCAGCCTCCCGTGACGCTGTCACCGCTCACACAGAAGTACGTTCGGGTGAACTCGCCGCGAGTGCTACTGGCTCATGTCCGCGTGATCGATGGCACGGGCAAGCCGTCAGTTGACGACCAGAACGTGGTGATCGAAGGCGGCAAGATCGTCGCTGTCCAGCCCGGCGCAGACGTCGCCTCAAGCAATGGCGTAACCGTGCTCGACCTGCGCGGATACACCGTGATGCCCGGCATCGTGGGTATGCACAATCACCTGTTTCACATCGCGCGGCCCGACTTGGAAGCGAATGGTGACTGGGAAGCACCGCTGCTGGTGCCGCAGATGACCTTTTCCTCGCCCCGGATGTATCTGGCAGGGGGCGTTACCACCATGCGCACCACCGGCAGTGTCGAGACCTACGCCGACCTCAACCTCAAGAAGATGATTGACTCCGGCCTGGTTCCCGGGCCGCACCTGGACGTCACCGGGCCTTATCTTGAAGGGCCGAATTCCTACCTCTTCATGCAAATGCACCAACTCACCAGTCCCGAAGATGCGCGCCGGCTAGTGAACTACTGGGCCGACCAGGGCGTCACCTCGTTCAAGGCTTACATGGACATCACCCGCGACCAACTCAAGGCGGCAATCGACGAGGCGCACAAGCGCGGACTGAAGATCACTGGCCATCTCTGCTCGGTAACATATCCGGAGGCTGCGGCACTGGGCATCGACGATCTCGAGCACGGTTTCTTCGTGAACACGCAGCTCGATCCCGACAAAAAGCCCGACCAGTGTCCCAAGAGCGGCGGCAGGCCGACGATGGAGAAGATGGCCCCCGACTCACCTGAGGCCAAAGACCTGATCGCGACATTGGTTAAAGCACACGTGGCAATAACCTCGACGCTGCCAGTCTTCGAGCATTCGGTGCCGGGACGCCCACCGCTGCGGCCCGACATGCTCGACGCCATGTCGCCGGAAGCGCGCACGGCGTTTCTATATGCACGGAACCGGCGCGCCGTTTCACCCGCAGGAAATTCCGCCGAGATGTTTCAGCGTGACATGCAACTGGAGCACGCCTTCGCGCAGGCTGGCGGGTTGCTGCTCGCGGGTCCCGATCCGACCGGCAACGGCGGCACGCTGCCAGGATTCGGCGATCAACGCGAGATTGAGTTGCTGGTCGAAGCCGGATTCACTCCGGTGGAAGCCATCAAAGTCGCGACCCTGAACGGTGCAACCTACATGGGAAGGCAAGACCAGATC
>Ga0209385_1000237_pt1 | contig 22197 bp, 21 predicted proteins | sample NGEPerB_FD_184506 | JGI IMG/M metagenome (GOLD analysis project Ga0209385, IMG submission 184506) | Arctic peat soil microbial communities from the Barrow Environmental Observatory site, Barrow, Alaska, USA - NGEE PermafrostAB12-B... | ecosystem: Environmental > Terrestrial > Soil > Wetlands >... | reverse complement strand
GTGAAGGTGACCGCGGGCAGCGTCGACGTCTTCGACTCGTCCATCGACAACCTCTCGGGCGACCCGGTCGTCACACCGATCGCACCTCTCCCCGTTGCGATCCCCTCCAGCGCGACCATCGGGCCGCTGGGAGGCTCGATCCGGTCCGACGACGGCCGGTTGACGCTGCGGATCCCTGCGGGCGCGCTGACGCAGGCCACGGCCTTCTCGTTCCAGACCACGACGAGCGACGCGCCGCAGGCCGTCGGGCCCGGGTACCAGATTCTTCCGTCCGGAATCACCTTCTCAAAGAGGGCGCTTCTTACGCTTGCTTATGGCCGGGGCGACACAGCGGGGTCCAACGCCGCGGCGCTGACGGTGGCCGCAAACGCGGGCTCAGGGTGGTTCGGCCTCGGAGGAGGCTCGATCGACCCCATTCGTCAAACGCTCACCGTGGGTCTCGCTTCGACGGCGCCGTCGCCGTAGGCGTCCGCCACGGCGCGAGGGCTCGCCGGCAGCCGTCCGCGTGAGTCGCTTCCCTTTCCCTTCGTTTGGGCGGTCACCGCGAGCTGGCAAATCACTCCGAAAGGGCCGCTGGCAATCGTGACCACGTCGGGAAAGGTGGATTTCACCTTGTCGTACCTTGGCTTCTCCTCCTCGATGACCCTCGACGAGATTATTTTTCTCCCCACGAAGGCAATCGACGCCAATGCGACCTGGTTTGTGAATAGGATCAAGGGCGGAAACCTAGAAACCGTTGGCGAAGTCGTGGTGACCGGAGGGACCACCGCCACATACGTCCCACCCGATTGTCCGCCAGCGGTAAATCCCGTCCACATAGAGGCGGAGATCGAGAGCAAGAGCGGACTGGCGGTCCCCTACTTTCTCCTTGGCTCCGTCGAGGTGCAGGTGGTGCCTCGCGACTGGACGATGGAGTGGAGTGTGGACGCCACAAGGTTGTGCTCAGCAGATGGTGTTTCCCAGATTAGCGGGGTTTCCGCCTCGGACCATGCCATTTGGATCGGTGACCAGAACAAGATCAGGTTCAGCCTGACGGACGGCCTGCAATTCGTTGACTTTTCGCATAAGTTCGGTTCCCCGACTCACAACTTCCAGGCCTGCCCTTGCGCCGGCACGGCCAAGATCGAGGAGCTGGGCACCGACACCCCTGGTCTCAAGGTGCTCGTAAGCGGGTATTGGGACACAGTCAAAATGAAGATGCACTACGACGCTACCGTCAATTACTTGTATCTAGGCGGGGACGTCACGTGCACCTATCAGGGCATCCCGGTGGACAATGGGACCCTTGGGTCGGAATTCTACATCCAGATTTTTGGGGGGGAGATCCCAAATGGCTATAGCGGTAAAGTGACCACGCGGACCGGAGATTTTCGCGAATGGGCAGTCTCCATCAATTACACTCTCACGAGCGTCTGCCCGTGACCTAGGAGGAGCGTGCCGGGGACTGCGGCGGAGGTGGTGCCCGGGCGTCTCAGCGAGCCGCGCACGCATCCCGCTCCTTGCGCGCATCCGTGAGATACGACGCCTTCGCCTTCGACAGGCGTCCGTTCTTTTCGAGCTCCTCGAGGGACGCGGCGCTTCGCAGGAAGAGCGCGCACGCGCGGTCGCTCTCGCCGAGCTGCCGGCGCGCGCGACCCTCCGTCGTGTCGAGCCACGCGCGATGAACCGCCGCCCAGGAATTTTCGGGGTCGTGCGCCAGGACGGCGTCGTATTCCTTCCCGGCTTCGCGGTACCGCACTAGCGCTTCCGTCCGTCGTTCGAGGAGTGCGAGCGTTTCGCCGAGGGAATGGAGCGAGAAGGCGACTGCCAACGTCGCGCCCGCGTCCTTCGGGTCGGCGGCGGCGAGGTCGCGATTCAGCGCGAGGCGCTCCTCGTAGGCTTTGAGCGCGGCGAGCGCCTGCCGGGACGTTCCTAGCGAGGTCCCGTACTCTCCGAGCGTGTACGCGAGGTCCTGCTTGAGAAGGGGGCTCAGGGGACGCTCCGAGACGAGCGCCCGCTGAATCGAGAGGGCCTCCTCGAACGCGGCGTGCGCGAGATCGACGTCGCCGAGGGTCTGGCGGGCCTCGCCCGCGACCATGAGCGTCCGCCCGAGCGCGCGCCTCAGCTCGGCATCCTCGCCTTTTCCCTCGAGCAGCTCGCGCAGGATGCTCTCCTGCCGTCCGATGGGATCGAGCGCCTCGCGCGGCTTTCCCTGCGAGAGGAGGTCGAAGCCGAGCATCCCGAGTCCCTGCGCGAGGTCCGCGCGGCGGGACGGATCGGAAGGAGCGGCGTCGGCGAGCGCCTGACGCAGCGCCACGCCCCGGCGCTGCATCGCGAGCGCCTCGGGGCCCCCGCCGGCCGTCGCGAGGATTCCGCCGCCGAGGAGGTTCGCCTTCGCGAAGAGGGCGCGGTCCTCGTCGGTGGCGCGGGGCGAGGACACGAGCGGCTCGAGGAGTGAAAGCGCCTTGCGGTAGCTTTCGACGGCGCCGCGCAGGTCTCCGAGGTTCGGCTGGAACGGATTGCCCTGAGCGTCGCCCACGCGCTGGTAGGCCTCGGCGAGCTCGCGCGTCAGGCCGCGATCATCCGCGGCCTCCTTCGACAGGCGGTCCAGATACTCGCGCGCGCGCCTCACGACGAGCGCACGCGCCGTCGTCGAACCCGGGAGGTCCCGGATTGCGTCGTAGAACTCGAAAAGGTAGGAATTCGCGAGCCGGCGGACGTCCTCGAAGCGCCGCTCGGCCTTGCGCCGCTGGGCGTTCGCGACGAGGAGACCCGCCACGAGTGATGCGGCGACGAGCACGCCGGCCGCGAGGGACGTCCAGTGGCGGCGCGCGAATTTCCGGGCGCGGTACGTCGTGCCTCCGCGGCGCGCGACGACGGGCCGGCCCTCGAGGAATCGCTCGACGTCGGCCGACAACGCCTCGACCGAGCCGTAACGCTCGAGGGGCTCCTTTCGGAGCGCCTTGAGCGCGATTGCCTCGAGATCGCCCGGAACCTTCTCCTCGGGGGCCGCCGCGGCCATGCGCAGAGGCTCTTCGGTGAGCACCGCGTTCAGGACGGCCGCGTAATCGTCCGTCGAGGCGCGGTAGGGCTTTCGGCCGGAGACGAGGAGATAGAGGAGGACGCCGAGCGCGTAGACGTCCGAGGCGGTCGTGATCGGTCCGCCGCGCACCTGCTCCGGGCTCGCGAAGGCGGGCGTCAGAGCGCGGTGTTCGGTTGCGGTGCGTTCCGCCCCGGCCTCGGGCGTGAGCAGGCGGGCGAGGCCGAAGTCGAGGAGCTTGGGGACACCCTTCTTCGTGACGAGGATGTTGGACGGCTTGAGGTCGCGATGGACGACGAGGTTGCGGTGCGCGTGCTGGACCGCGGCGCAGACGTCGCGAAAGAGCCGGAGCCGGCCCTCGAGCGGAATCCTCTCCTCGCGGCAGTAGACGTCGATCGGCCGGCCGGAAACGAGCTCCATGACGAGGTACGGGCGGCCGCCCTCCGTCGTCCCGCCGTCCAGCAGCGCCGCGATGTTCGGGTGCGCGAGCGACGCGAGGATCCGGCGCTCCTCCCGAAAGCGCTCGAGGAAATACCCTCCGTCGAGACCGAATCCGACGAGCTTGATCGCGACGTCCCTCTGGAACGCGTCATCCGCGCGGCGCGCGAGATGGACCGTCCCCATTCCGCCGCGGCCGATCTCCTGAACGAGCTCGTACGGCCCGATCCGGGTGCCCTTCGGAATCGTGTCGAAGGAGCGCACGGCTTCGCGCACGTCGCCGTCGAGAGGGGCCGATTCGGACTCGGCAAGCAGCGCTTCGACCTCTTCGCGCAGTGCGGCGTCATCCTCGCAAGCCTCACGGAGGAATGTTCCCCGGTCTGCGTGCGGCAGCTCGACCGCCTCGTCGAAGAGCGCGCGCGATTTCCGGAAAAGCTCGGGCGTCACGCGGTCGCGCCCCGCATCTGCCGCCTGAGCCACGCTTCGGCGTGCCGGTAGTCGCGGCTCGCCGTCGCCGAAGAGCAGCCGAGGATCTCGGCGGACTCCTGAACGGTGAGGCCCGCGAAGAGCCGCAGCTCGACGAGCCGGGCCTGCCTCTCGTCGAGGGCGGCGAGCGTCTCGAGGGCCTCGTCGAGCGCGAGGAGGTCGACCGTCCGGGGATGCACCGCGAGCTCGACCGTTTCGATCGAGAGGCGCTTTTGGCCGCGGCCCCGCTTTCCCGCGTCGTGCCGACGGGCGTGGTCGACCAGGACTTCACGCATCGCGCGGGCGGCCACTCCGTAGAAATGAGCGCGATTCTTCCAGTCGACTTCCTTGGCGCGGACGAGCCTCAAGAAGGCCTCGTGCACGAGGGCAGTCGGCTGGAGCGTGTGCTCCGGCCGCTCGGCCTTCATGAGAGAAGCCGCGCGGCGGCGCAGATCGGCATAGACGAGAGGCACCAGCTCCTCGAGGGCACGCCGATCGCCGGCGCTCCAGGCCTTGAGGAGCCCGGTGATGTCCTGCGGCGGATCCGGGACCCGTTCGTGCATGTGAAGGGAAGCTATTCTCGGACGAGAGACTATCTCGTCAGATCAGCTTTCAAAAGCACCCAGCCCTTTGCCGCAGCGATCACGCGCGTGTCGCGAAACGTCTTGTGGTCGAGCTCCTTGCAGGGCAGGCACCAGTCCGCGTAGAAGTCGATCATCACGGGCCTGCCGGCCGACAGCGCCGCGGCGACGGCTGACTCGGAGTACGGCTGGAACGCGAGCCCGGGCGCGGCCTTCCGGGGCATCGCGAAGGCCGCGCCCGCGGCGAGGAGCGCGACGGCGACGGCGCCCTTCACGGCGGCGAAGCCGCGCAGCCCGGCCCCGCTCTTCTCGAAGAAGAGAAACCACACGCCTCCGGCGAGGAGCGGAAGCGCGAGGCCGATCTCGTAGGCGCGCGGGGGCAGGAGCGGGCGCAGGAAGTACACCGCGAGCGCGACGAGCGCGAAGCCGAACACCCGCCGCACGGCGGTCATCCACTCGCCCGAGCGCGGGAGCGCCTTCAGACTGCCGGAGACCGTGCCGAGCACGAGATAGGGAAGGCCGAGGCCCATCGCGAGCGTGAAGAAGAGGCCGAAGCCGAGCGGCGCCGAGCCTTTCGCGGCGACATAGGTGAGCAGCGACAGGACGAACGGGCCGATGCAGGGCGCGGCCACGAAGCCCACGAAGAGGCCCATCGTGAGGGCGCCGGCGGCGCCCGACTTCGAGCTCGTGCGGTCCGTGATGAAGTGCGGGGCCTGGATCTCGAAGAGGCCGAACATCGAGAGCGCGAGGGCGAGAACGATCGCCGCGATCGCGACGAGCACGGCCGGCTTCTGGAGCCACGCCCCGAAGAGCGAGCCCGAGAGCGCGGCGAAGACGCCAAGAGCGGAGTACGTGGCGCTCATGCCGAGCACGTAGGCGAGCGCGAGGCCGAACATGCCGCCCACCCTTCCGCCCGTCTGGCGGCTGAAGAAGCCGAGCGTGATGGGGATCAACGGATAGACGCAGGGCGTGAGATTGAGCGCAAGGCCCGAGGCGAAGACGAGGCCGAGGAGGATCGGCAGGGACTTGCCCGCGAGGCCGTCTTCCGCCGCCGCCGGGCCGCTTCCGCTGAAGCGCGGCGCGAACGTCTCGGGCGGCTCGAAGCCCACGACTCGCGTGCCCGTCTCCTTTCCGTCCGGGCCGAGGAAAAGGAGCGTCGGGACGCCCTGGACTTTCCACTTCTCGCGCAGCGCGGCCGCGCCGAGCGGCGCGCCACCAGCAGTGCCGTCGCCCGCGGTCGAACCGATATCGCCGGAGGGAGCGTCATGGGGGCCGCCGCCCGTCGCGGAAACAGGGGCACCGAAGAGCACCGCGTTCTTCGGCTTCGCTTCGGCCCCGGCCTTCGCGACGTCGATCGTGAGCGACGCCGTCAGCTCGGCGGGAGGCAGGCACTGGTTGTCGTTACAAGGCTGATACGAGATCACGGCCGCCAACGTACGCGGGCCCGGGGCGGCCTTCGCGTCCACGGTGCCGGGCACGAGGAAGACGGCTCTTCCTTCGTAGACGGCCAAAGGCTGATCGGAGAACGAGAACTTCGTCTCCTTGTGCTTCGGATACGTCACGGCCGAGAACGAGAGGCCCGGCGCCGACTTGAGCCTGACCTCCGTCGGGATGAGGAAGTCCTCCTTCGGCGTGTGGCTGTTCACGTGCCAGCCCGCCTTGATGTCGGCCACCACCGCGAGCCGAAAAGGCGTTCCTTGGACGAGCTGGTCTCGATCGGCGGCGAGGCGTGGCGCGACGATCGTGTTCGAGGCCGGGACGGGCTGCGCGAGAGCCGACGTGGCGGCGAGCGCCAGCGCGGCGAGGGCGGATCGGAAGGACATCAACGCTCCTTGGGGGCGGGATTCGCCGCCGGAGCCTTCCCCTGCAACGCGTCGAGGAGCGCCTGCGCCTCGGCCGCGAGAGGTGAATCCGGATGGGCCTTCAGGAATTTCTTCAGGCGCCAGGTCGCGAGGTCCTTGCGGCCGCGCGCGATCTCGACGTCCGCCCGGCGAAGCTCGGCGCGCTGCTTGAGCGCGGGATCCTGTGCGGTCGCGCTGAGCGTGTCGAGGCGCTTCGTCGCCTCGTCGAGCCGCCCGGCGTCGAGGTCGATCGAGGCAAGGTATCCGTTGACCTGCTCCTTCATCTCGGGGGCGAGGTTCGGGTCGGCCACGAGGCGGCGGAATCGCGTCTCAGCCTGTTCGCGCCCGCCGCGCTGGAAGAGCTGGCGCGCGACCTCGTATACGGCAGGCGCGTTGCCGGGGTTCTCGGTCTCGGCCGCGACGGCCCTCTTGTAGCCTGCCCAGCCGCGTTCGGCCTCGATGAAGGCGTTCACCCACCCCTGCTGCGTCGTCGGCCCTTCCTGCCGGCCGCACTCGAGAAGGTCCGGCGTGACGACGATCCAGGTGGGCGCGCCGCGAACCTTCAGCTGGCGCGCGAGGTCCTTGCCCTCGGGGGTCGAAACGTCTTCGTACAGAGGCACCTTGTCGCGCGTGAATGCGTAGAAAGATGTGGACGGGACGACGAGCGCCTCCATCCGATCGCACTGGCCGCAGTTGGGCTCCACGAAGAGAATCAGGATGCGTCCGTCCTTCAGGCGCTTGGCGCCCTCGGTCGCCTCGGAAAGCGTGCGGGCCCAGAGCACTTCGAGGCCGGCCTCTCCGGGAAGGGCGCTGCCCGTCGCGGCGGGTGCCGGAGCCGGGGCGGGCGTCGCGGCAGGAGGGGAGGCCGGCTGCTGGGCGAGAATGAGGGGCAGGAGAGTCAGGAGAGCGAGCATCGATCCCTTTCGTTTGACTATTCTAGGCGCGCCACTTATAACGCGCAGGCGCTTCGCGGCCTGCCTCTCCGCAAGGGGTGTGCCGGGGCGCGATGGTCGCGCGGCCAGCCCAGGTAGCTCAGTTGGTAGAGCACGCGCCTGAAAAGCGCGGTGTCGACGGTTCAATTCCGCCCCTGGGCACCATCCTCTTTCCAGTTCCCGATCACGCGCAGCGCGTTGGGATGCATCCGGAAGACGAGCGGGTCGGGATGTCCCGCCGAAAAGACGAGGTTGCCGTCGACGTGCGCGGTGAGCGGCCGGTCCGAGGCCAGGATGACCTCGCGGGCGCGCAGGATCGTCACCCACGGCAGCCCCACGTGCGAGCCGTCGAGCGCCTTCGGCAGGTGACGCAGCGCCTCGAGCTTGCCGAGGTCGCCAAGCCGGCACACGTCGAAGAGGCCGTCGTCGGGCCGCGCCGCGGGCGCCAGGAGGAAGCCGCCGCCGCTGCGCGGACCGTTCGCGACCGCCGCGAGGAATGCGTGCCCCTCGAGCGTCCGGCCGTCGGCCGTCAGCGTCAGCTCGAAGTTGGCCCAGTCTTTCAGGACCGTGAAGACGGACCAGAGGTAAGCCGGGAAACCCTTCAGATACCGCACCTTCGACGCGGTCTCCGCTACGGCGCCGTCGAATCCGAGGCCGACGCTGTTCGCGAAGAAACACCCGTTGACCTCTCCCACGTCGAGGACGCGCGTCTTTCCCTCGGCGAGCGCGCGCGCAGCATCCGCGAGGTCGCCGGGACGCAGGCCGAGCGCGAACCCGTAGTCGTTTCCCGTGCCGTCGGGCACGAGGCCGAAGGCGGGGCGCTTCGCCTCGGGGAGCCTCATGAGGCCGTTCACCGTCTCGTTCACCGTGCCGTCGCCGCCGATCGCCACGACGACGTCGGCGCCGCGCTTTCCGGACTCTTCGGCGAGGTCGGCGGCGTGGCCGGGACGCTCCGTGTCGAGGAAGTCGCCCGCGAGGCCGGCGGCATCGAGCGCGGAGCGGATGCGGTCGCGATCCCGCATCGCCCGGCCCTTCCCAGCCGCGGGATTGAAAAGAAAGGCGTGCCTTATGAGACGGATTCTAAGGCCCCCTACAATGAGGGAGGTGGAGCACCGCCTCCCGGGAGATCACGTGGCCATCCTCAAAGTCGCCAAGCTCGGCTCGCCCATCCTGAGAACACGCGCGTCGGAGATCGAGGCGCACGACCTCAGGAAGGGCCGGTTTCGGACTTTCTTCGAGGACATGATGGAGACGATGGTCGAATACCACGGCACGGGCCTTGCCGCGCCGCAGGTGTCGACGGGCCTGCGCGTGGTGCTCTACGAGGTGCACGGCGCCAAACGCGGCAAGGACGTCCTCGAGGTCCCGCCCACGCTCCTCGTGAACCCTACGTTCGAGGTGCTCGACGGAACGGAAGAGGAGGATTTCGAGGCCTGCCTCTCGGTGCCGTTTCTCGCGGCGAAAGTCCCCCGCCCGAAGAAGATCCGCGTGAGCGCGCTCGACACGTCCGGGAAGACCGTCTCCTTCGTCGCGGACGATTTCCACGCGCGCGTCGTCCTTCACGAGAGCGACCACCTCGACGGCGTCGTGTATCTGGACCGCGTGCGCGATCGCGCGTCGATCCGGTACACGGTAGATTTCTAGCCCTTGTCCGCCGCGCGACCGCTCACGACCGAGGAGAAACGTCAGCTCATGCTGCTGAAATTCCGGCCCGTGTGCATCTGCAACACGATCCGGTATCCGCGCGTGAAAGAGGCCATCGACCGCGGGGCGCGGACGATCGAGGACGTGGCGCGCGCCACGGGCTGCACGACGGGCGAGTGCGCGGGCGAGCGCTGCCGGCCCGTGATCGTCGCGATGCTTGCGGAGGCTCAGGCGAAGACGTAAGTGCCCGCGACCAGCTTCTTGAGGACATCTTCCGTCTCGGCCTTGCCCGGGACGCACATAGAGATGTCCTTCTCCTTGCCGTCCGCGATGGCCTTCGCGTAGCCCTCGCAGTCGTAGCCGCAGGCCGTGCAGTCGGTCTGGGCCATGGCCGCGTAGAGCTTCAGCGCGAGGTCTCCCGTCTTCGCCATCTCCATGCGTTTCAATAGCGGGATCGTCTCGTCGTGGAACGCGGGCGCGTCCACCCTGACCGCCGGCTTCGCGACGACGTCGTCCTTCTTGTCTGTGTACTCCCAACTCCCGAACGAAAAGCACCTCGGACAGTGAAACTGCCAGTCCCACTCGTTCGGGAAGCGCACGGCGGGCGTCCGCCTGACGGCGAGCGGCTCGAAGTCCTGCGGGCAGACGGGGTTCTCGCGCTCCTTGGCGTCGCGCACCATGGACTTGACGTGCCCGTCCGAGAAGACGATCTGGCGCGGCTTCTGGTCGAAGCGGAGATGCTCGCCCGCTCCGCCGATCATGACGACCTGCGGATTGAAGCTGCGATCCACGAAGAAGGCGCGCATAGGGCGGCCGGTCTTCGGGGAAGGGACACTCTGGCCGGACCAGAACTTGTGGAGGAGCGCCGCGCTTTGTTCGAACGTCAGCTTCATCGGCGGGGATTATAGAGGGCGGTAATTCGGTTCTCCTACGAACGGATTCTTCCTTCCTTCGTCCGCGATGGTCGTCTCGTCGCCGTGGCCCGGAATGACGCGGAGGCCTCCGGGCAGGGTCAGGAGCCGGTCGCGGATCGACTCCAGAATCTGTGGCGTCGAGCCGCCCCAGAGATCCGTGCGCCCGATCGAGCGCCGAAAGAGGGTGTCGCCGGAGAAGAGCACGTCGCCGTTCTCGCCGGGCATCCGGAAGCAGAGGCTGCCCGGCGTGTGGCCCGGCGTGTGGATGACCTCGAGCTCCCCCTTGCCGCAGGCGACGCGGTCCCCGCCCACGAGAGTCCGGTCGATGATGCCGGGCGCCTCCAACGTCAGGCCGAAGGTCTGCCCCTGCACGGTGAGATTCTGGTAGAGCGGCCGGTCGCCCGCGTGCATGAGGATTGGCGCGCCCGTGATGCGCTTGATCAGCGCCGAGGAGCCGGCGTGGTCGAAGTGCGCATGCGTGTGGATGAGCGCGACCGCCCGGAGGCCGGCCCCGGCGAGCGCCTCGAGAATCCGGTCGGGCTCGTCCCCGGGGTCGATGACGACGGCCTCGCGGGTCGTAGGGTCCGCCACGATCGCGCAGTTGCACTGGAGCGGCCCGACCGGAAAGGTCTCGATGAGATACAGTCCCATGTAGACGCGATTATCCCGCTAGACTCGCCCGAATGTCGCTGCCGGACTTCCTGCTCGAGGTCTCGCGCGTCCTGATCGGGCTGGGACTCGCGGTATTCATTGGGGTTCCCCTTGTGAAGAGGAAGATTTTCTCAGAAGGGGAAGAGGGGGAGAGGGAGCGGCTCGCGAAGGCTAGGTTCGTGGCAGCGGGCGCCCTCCTTCTGGGGATCCTCCTCGAGGTTCAGGTCATGGGCAGCTCGCTGTCGCCGCGCCTCGTGTGCCGGGCGGGAGTCCTGTTTCTGCTCGTCGCCTCCCTCGTCTACTCCGTCATGGTCGTTGCACCGAAGGCCCGGTACTACGACGAGCGCTCTTCCACCTTCGATGAAAATCTCCGGGCGCCCTGGCATGCCCGAAGGGACGCCGCTCATGCGCGCGGGAGCAGAATCGATTTTCTCGGCTTCGTCCTCGCCCTCGCCGCGCTCGTTCTGGGATGATCCGGGCATGGCCGCTCCCGCTTCCGACTTCCGCTCCGACACCGTCACGAAGCCCACTCCGAAAATGCGGCGCGCCATGGCCGAGGCGGAGGTTGGCGACGACGTCTACGGAGAGGACCCGACCGTCCGCCGCCTCGAGGAGAAGACGGCCGAGGTACTCGGCAAGGAGGCGGCCCTCTTCGTCCCGACCGGCTCGATGGGTAACCAGCTCTCGCTGCGCGTCCACGCCCGTTCCGGCACGGAGGTCATCCTCGAGGGCAAGAGCCACATCTTCCATTACGAGATGGCTGGCATGGCCGCGCTGTCGGGCCTCTTGCCACGCCCCGTCGACGCGCCGCGCGGCCGGATGACGAAAGAGCAGGTGGCGGCCTGGATCAGGCCCGAATCCGTCTACTACCTGCCCCGCACGTCCGTCCTCGCCCTCGAGAACACGCACAACTTCGCGGGCGGTGCCGTGATTCCGCGTGCGGCGACGGAGCCGCTCCTCGCGCTCGCGAAGGAGAAGGGGCTGAAGACCCACCTCGACGGCGCGCGCCTGTGGAACGCCGCGGCGGCGCTCGGCGTCTCCGAGGCGTCCCTCGCGGCGGGCTTCGACTCGGTCATGACGTGCTTCTCGAAAGGCCTGCGCGCGCCCGTGGGCAGCGCGGTTGCGGGCTCGAAGGAGTTCATCGCCGAGGCGCGGCGCGTCCGCAAGCTCTTCGGGGGCGGGATGCGCCAGGCGGGCGTCATCGCGGCGGCTGCCCTCGTGGCGCTGGAGGACGAGCGCGCGCGGCTGCCGGAGGACCACGCGCGGGCGAAGAAGCTCGCGGAGGGACTGGCGGGCATCCGCGGACTTCGTATCGATCCTGCGGACGTCGAGACGAACATTCTGTTTTTTTTCTTAGAAGGTGAATGGGGCGACTCGGCCGGGGTGGTGCCGAAGCTTCAATCGCGTGGCGTCCTCGCGGGAGCCGCTGGGCCTTCGTCCATCCGCATGGTCACGCACGCCGACGTCGGCGACGCCGACGTCGACCGCGCGCTTCGCGCTTTCGAGGAGATCAGCCCAGCGCGACCAGCCGGTCGATGAGGTCCACGACGCGGTTCGAGTAGCCCCACTCGTTGTCGTACCAGGCCAGGACCTTGAGCCATCCGTCGCCATCGGTGCGGGTGGAGAGGGCGTCGAAGATCGACGAATGCGGGTTGCCGATGATGTCGGAGGAGACCAGCGGCACCTCGCTGTACTCCACGATCCGCCTCATCGGCCCCTCGGCCGCGGCCCGGACCGCCGCGTTGACCTCCACAACCGACGGCTTTTTCAAGAGCCTCAACGAGAGGTCTACGACCGAGCCGTCCGGCACGGGTACGCGGATTGCGGTGCCGTCCAGCTTTCCCTTCAGAGACGGCAGGACTTTTCCCACGGCACGGGCGGCGCCCGTCGTCGTCGGGATGATGTTCTCCGCAGCCGCGCGCGCACGGCGGAGGTCCTTGTGAGCCACGTCCGCGAGGCGCTGGTCATTCGTGTAGGCGTGAACCGTCGTCATGAAGCCGTCCTGGATGCCGAAGGCCTCGTCGAGGATCTTCGCCAGGGGCGCGAGGCAGTTCGTCGTGCAGGAGGCGTTCGAGACGATGCGGTGCTCCTTGCGCAGCGCGTCGTCGTTCACGCCCACGACGACCATCGCGTCGATCTCGTCCTTCGACGGCACCGTCAGGACGACCCTCTTCGCTCCCGCATCCAGGTGCTTCTGCAGCTTCTCCTTCGTGACGATCTTCCCCGTGGCCTCCACGACGACGTCCACGCCCAGCTTTCCCCAGGGGAGCTTCGCCGGGTCCTTCTCCTCCGTCATCAGGACGCGGCGGCCGTCCACCGTCAGGGCATCACCGTCGACCCGCACCTCTTTCTCGAAGACGCCCATCACCGTGTCGTACTTGAGGAGGTAGGCGAGCTGGTCGTTGTCGAAGAGGTCGTTGATGGCGACCACCTCGATGTCCTTCCGGTCGCTGACGATGCGGTAAACGGTCCGGCCGATGCGGCCGAAGCCGTTGATCGCGATGCGGCTCATCGGGAGGCCTCGCGGTCCAGGGCTTGGAAGCGCTCGAGGAGCTCCACGACGCGGTGGGCATAGCCCCAGCCCGCGTCGTACCAGGAGAGCGTCTTGGACACGTTCTCGCCGAGAACCATCGTGGCCAGCGAGTCGAACGTGGAGGAGAAGCTGCTATGGGTCACGTCGCTCGAGACGATGGGCTCGGTCTCATATTCCATGATTCCCTTCCACTTCGCCGCGATGGCCGTGCGGACCACTTCGTTGATCGCGGTGACGGTCACTTTCCTCTCGTGCCAGCACACCAGGTCGACCGCCGAGCCGTTCGGCACCGGCACGTTCATGGCCGCGCCGACGACCTTTCCCGCGAGCTCGGGGATCAGCTCCTGCAGCATGCCGGGGGAGCGGGATTCCTGCGGGATGATGTTCTCCGCCGCCGCCCGGCCGCGGCGCATGTCTTCGGCCGGCACGTCCGCGAGCCGGTGCTGGTTCGTGTAGGAGTGAATCGTCGTGAAGAGCAGCTTTTGGATGCCGAACGCGTCGAGGAGGATCTTCGCGACCGGCGCCACACAGTGAACGGTGGACGACGCGCTCGAGAGGAGACGGTGCTCTCTCTTCACGAGGTGGTCGTTGATGCCGTTCACGACCGTCAGGTCGAGCGGATCCATCGGCGGCTCACAGAGAATGACGCGCTTCGCGCCCGCCTCGAGGTGCTTCTCCAGCTCGGCCCGCGTCAGCCTGCGCGCCGTCGCCTCGACGACGATGTCCACGCCGAGGTCGCCCCAGGGCGGAATGACGCCTTTCTCCTGTCCCGCGAGGAGCGCGATCTGGCGCCCGACGACGTAGAGATGTCCGTCCCTTGCGCTGATCTCGTCCGGGAAGCGGCCGAAGAGAGTATCGAACTTCAGCAGATACTCGACGGACGCCGTGTCGCCCAGGTCGCTCACGGCGCCGATCAGGATGTCGTCTCTCTTGTAGAGGATCCGGAAGACGTTACGTCCGATCCTTCCGAAGCCCATGATGCCCACGGTCATGGCCATGCGGGTGTCACGGTCCCTTTCTCGAACCTACTTACGGGAGGATAGTCCTCGGGTCTTGCGTGTTGTTGTCGATGACCGCGGCGTACGTCCCGACCTGCGCGCCGGGTGTCGCCGTCGACACGACGAGAACAGCGTTCGTCGTGCCGGAGGGCGCGCCGAGCGCCGTGACGACGTGGTTGACCTGTGTCATCCCGAGCGGGGGCAGCGTCCGGGTCGTCGTGCCGAGCGTCGAGCCGTCCCCGGCGAGGAGCGTGAGGGTCACGGTGACGCTCGAAGTCGTCGCGTTCGCGAAGAAGGCGTCCGTGCGGAATGCCGTGTCCTCGCGCAGGCTGATGAGCGATTTCGGCGAGGCCGGCGTGACGAAGTCGTTTGCGCCCTGGGCCGGAACGGACTGACCGAAGGTGCCCACGCCGCTCGGCGGCGGTCTCGATGTCTGGCTGACGATCTTGAGCGAAGCCGAGTCGGCCGTGATGAGGATCGCTCCGTAGTTCTGCGCGTCCGTGGCGGTGACGCCGAAGACCGAGGCGAGAATGTCGGCATAGGTCACGGCCTTGTTGGTCGCCAAGGCGCGGAGCTGCGTCGGGCCCGCCGTGCCGTCCCGGTCGTGGCCCATGAACTGGAGAGTGAGATTCGAGTCCGTCGTGCCGCGGTTCGCGATCGTCAGGTCCGTCGTGTAGAAGGCGTTGATGCCGCTCGCGTGGGCGCTCGACGGCAGGAGGTACGTCGTCGTCGGACCGCTCGTGCCGGCGAACCACCCGATGTCGCTGAACAGGGGAAGCGTGGCGTCGACTCCGATCGGCAGGTCTTGCGAGATGTCCGGCTCCATCAGAAGGTTCGGAAACGCGGATGTGTCGAAGTGGGACACCGACGCGCCGCCTTCGTATGGGTTCGGAGCGTAGAGGAGCATCCGGCCGGCCGCATCCGCGCCCGCAAGGAGCGTCGCGTCGGTACCCAGATTCGCCGACGCGGGAAGGTTCGCGCGGAGCGTCGCGCCGTCGCTCATGGTGACGAGAACAGCCGGGATCGTGATCGTGGCGTCCGTGCCGGACATTCCGAACAGGCCCTCGACGGTGTTGTCTACGATGACGGCGCCGATCGCGCCCGCGTTCTGGGCGTTCTTGACCTTGATCGTGAAAGCGCAGGTTCCGCGGTCGATGAGCGCGATCTTTCCGGAGACGTTTGACGTGATCGGGCTGCAGGCATCCGTAGCGGCGGAGCCGTAAAGGGCCGCGACGATCTGCCCCGTGACGCCTGGATTCGAGAGCGCGGGCCCGAAGGAGGCCGTGCCGAGGGAGTAGGTGCCGGCCGCCGCCGGCGGAGCAGTCACGAGCAGCCGCTGCCTTTTGCCGAGATACGTGGACGCGAACGCGTTCGCCGCCGTGCCGGACCACGTGAGATTGCCCGTGTTGACGTCGGAGGTCGCGCGCTGGGCGCTCGTGAGCTTGTCCCACGTCTGACCGAGCGTGTCGTCGTAGATGAAGCGGTCGAAGATGGCCGGCAGGTTCCCCTGGAACGTCCCGTTCTGATTCTCGACCGAGTAGAACCCGAGCCCGTGGGCGAACTCATGCAGGGCGACCGTGAGGAAGTTGACGTTCGAGCCGTGATTGTTGTCGAGGCCGAGATAGAAGAAGAGGCCCGGCAGGCAGCCCGTCTGGCCGAGCTTGCTGTTGAACTGGGTCGTTATGTCGACCGTCGTGCCGTCGAGGTCCGAGCCGGCGAACTTGTTTGCGAGCGCCTTCACGTACCAGGTTCCAGCGATGGGGCGGCCAGAGAAATCGGACCAGACGGTGTTGGGGTAGGTCTGAGCCAGGACGCCGGTCGTCGCGGTGCACGTGAGATCCGAAGCAAAGCTCGCGCTCACCCGGATCGTGACGGTGCTCGCGAGGAGACCGCCCCAGATGGAGGCGGCCTGCTGGAACACGATGAGGCGCTGCTGGCCGAGCGTCGTGCCCTCATTCCCGCCCACGGGCGCGACCACCGTGGGGTCGTTAAGGCCGATTCCCGGAGGATCGATAGTATTGACGATGACGATGTTTGCCGCCGCAGAAAGCGGCCTGGCGGCGAGCGTCGCGAGGAGAAGGAGCGGTAGAAGCGAGCGGCGCACCATGAAGCCCTACTTCTCCCGGGTCGCGGGGGCCGGAACGGGTCCAGGCGCGGCCTCGAGGAAGGTTCGTGCCTCATCCGTGCCGTGGACGCATGCGCTCGTGAGGGTTCCGTCCGGATTCTTCCGGATCACGGAGAGGCTGGCCTGATCCGGGCCGAGCCGCATCATCTTCGTTCCATCCGGCAGCGTGACGACCTGGGGCTCGGCCACGACCAGCGGCCGCGCTCCGAGGAGCTGGCGGGCTTCTTCGGGGGTGAGAGGACGCAGGGCGCCGGTCACAGGATCGCGCGCCACTCTCAAGGCAGGCCCGGCCGCCGCCGCGGGTTTCGCCGTTGCTGCAGCCTTCTCCGCCAGGGGCTCCTTCGGCGGGGCGCTCGCCGCGCTCTCGTCGGCCCGCGCCGGGAGGAAAAGAAGCATTGCTACGGCTGGAAGAAGGCGGGTCGCGTGCATGTGAGCTCCTTGACGTCCGGAGTGTCCGGTCGGGTCCCCTATCCTACGCGGACGACCAGTTCGATCTCCACCCGGGCTCCTGCCGGGAGCGCCGCGACCGCGACGGTCGACCGCGCCGGTCGGTGGGCGCCGAAGCGGGCCGCGAAGACCTCGTTAATCCTCGCGAAGTCGCCCATGTCGACGAGGTAAACGCCAGCGCGGACGACGTCCGAAAGCGTGGCGCCCGCGCCCGCGAGCACGGCCTCGAGATTGTCGAAGACGCGCCGCGTCTGGGCGGCGACGTCGCCCTCGACGAGCTTCATGGTGGCCGGGTCGAGGCCCACCTGGCCGGCTGTGAAGAGGAACCCTCCGGCCACAATGCCCTGCGCGTAGGGGCCGATGGCTTTCGGGGCGTTGTCGACGGAGATGGTCTTCAGGCTCATCGCGTTGGATCCCATACGGCCACGTGCGGCAGATTCCTGTACTTCTCGTCGAGGTCGAGGCCATAGCCCACGACGAACTCGGGGCCGATCTCGAACCCGAGGAAGTCCGTGCGGATGTCACGGTTCTCGGGTAGCTTCTTCTTGAGGAGGGCGGCGACGCCGAGCGAGCGGGGCTTGCGCGAAGCGAGGAGGTCGAGGATTTTCCGGAGCGTGAGCCCGGTGTCGATCACGTCCTCGAAGAGGAGGACGTTCCTGTCCAGCACGTCCATCGAGAGGTCGTGGACGATGTTGATGTTTCCCGAGGAGCTCGTTCCGGCATAGGAACGCACCTGGAGGAAGTCGACCGAAACCGGCACCTCGAGGCGCTTCAGGAGGTCGGTCAGGAAGAAAACCGAGCCCTTGAGGATGCCGACGGCGAGGAGATCCTTGCCCGCGTAGGCGGCGTCGATCTCTTTCGCGAGGACATCCAGGCGCTTCGCGATCGTCTCTTCGGAAAGCAGGATGCGGTCGATCACGGCGGTCAGACTATCATCCGAAAAACGTGACCAGCGCCGTGCCAGACCCCGAAGCCATCTCGCAGGCTTATGCCCGCCTTTCGACGAAGTTCAAGACCTTGTGGACCTTTCACCAATTTCTCCAGGGCGTGCACCGCACGAGCCTTCGCGGAGCCACGGGGCCAGCGGTCTCCTTCGCCCCCCTGTACGAGCAGATCAAGCGCATCAAGGAGACGAAAGGCGTCGAGCCCGCCGCGGATACGCGCGCGGCGATGGCGCGCCTCGACGGCCAGCTCGACACGCTGCACGCGACGCTGGCCGAGGACGACCGCCAGATCTCCCCGAGCACGATGCGCCAGTTCTTCGAGCGCGTGAAGGCCGGCGACGAGGATCTGCTCCTCTCGATCCTGAAGTTCTATTACTACGCGCCGACCCTTTCGCCCGACGAGATGGACAAGGTGGACTTCCTCCTGACGCGCCTCGGCACGACGCCGGGGAAAGGGGGCGAGATGGAGATCAAGCCCGCCCCCGAGCTGCAGAAGCTGAGCGAGGCGCTCCTCTCTCTCATGGTGCGGCAGCGGGCCGACTCCGCCGAGGTCAAGTCCGTCGTCTCCCTCCTGGACATCCTGCGCCGCGACCTCGAGGCCTGCGAACGGTTCGAGGACCTCTCGAAGCGCGGGACTCTCGAGAACATCCGCACGCTGAAGCACCGGATGGGCAGGGCCTTCTACGACTCCGAGGTCATGCAGGCGATCCTGTCGTCGAACGTGGCGGTGAAGAAGAAGTTCCAGCTCCTCTACAAGGAGGAGGAGAAGCGCATTTTGTCGGCGTCGCGCGAGGTCCTCGAGAAGGAAAAGGACCTCGAGCAGGACGCGCGCTTCATGAGCCCCGAGTTCCGCGAGGATCTCGAGCGCTTCCGCAAGGACAAGGACGAGTTCGAGAAGGCGAGCCGCCGGCGCGGGGTGCGCCCGCGCGACGTCAAACGGCTGAAGGAATCCCTCCACAAGCTTCTCGCGCACCTCGATCCCGCGGCCGCGGAGGAGTTCGACGTGGGCTCGGATTCGACCGCCGGTGGCGGCCGCAGGAAAAGGGAGGCCCTGTCGAAAGGCGCCACGCCCCTGCCGATCCGCCGGGACACGGGCTCGGGGATCGCCTGGCGCGCCGAGACGGATCGCGTCACGTCCGAGACGGCCCGCCGGCTTTTCGCGAGCGTGGATCTCGCTCGGTCGGACCCGCCGACCGGCGTGCCCGCGCACGGAGCCCGGCTCGAGACCTGGGAGGTGCGGTCGGCCCTCCGGATCCTGCGCAAAGGGAAGGACGGAGAGCCTGCGGCCGAACGAGACCGCCTCTTCTTCAACGCCGCTGTCCTTAGGCAGAAGATGGACGAGGAGGCGCAGAAGCTGCGCGACCTCGTCGGCGAAGTGGGGGAGTCGTCGGCGTCCGAGAGCACGCTCCAACCCACGGCCAAGTGCCTCGCGCGCGCCCGGGAGGTCGACGGCCTCTTCCGCCAGGCCCTCGCCGCGGCCGAGTCGGAGGGCATCGAGCCCTGGAATCACCTGACGCGCTCGCGCTTCCGGCATCTCCGGGCGTTCGCGGGCCTCTGGCTGCTCTTCGACGCCCTCGGCGGTGCTCACGGCGATCGATAAGGCCCGGGTGACGGGCCTGCCGGACGCGTCGATGGTTTAATCGGCCCGATGGCCGAGACTCCGAAGGACGCAGCCCCGCCGGAACCTCCGAAGGAGCCCGAGCTCCCCGAGCAGATCGCGAACCGCCGCGCGTCGCGCGCACGCATCGCCGCCCTCGGGCGCGCGCTCTACCCGAATCGCTGGGATCCCACGCATCTCGTGTCGGACGTCGTCGCGAACTGGTCGTCCCGGGACGCCGCCGCGCTCGACGCCACGCCCGAGGCCGATCGGACCGTGCGCGTGCCGGGCCGCATCCTCGCGATCCGCAAGATGGGGAAGGCGATCTTCCTCGACCTCTCGGATGGCGTCCGCCGCGTGCAGGCTTACATGAAGAAGGACGCGCTCCGCCCGGGTGACTGGGAGCTTCTGGAGCAGCTCGACCTCGGCGACCACGTGGGAGTCGCCGGACCGGTCTTCCGGACGCGCACGGGGGAGCTGTCGGTGAGGGTGGGCTCCCTTGATTTCCTCTCGAAGTCCCTGCGGCCGCTGCCCGACAAGTGGCACGGCCTGACGGACGTCGAGCGGAAGTACCGGCAGCGCTACGTCGACCTCGTCGTCTCGCCGGAGACGCGCAAGACGTTCGAGATCCGGGCGAAGATCGTGGGCTTCATCCGCCGCTTCTTCGACTCGCGCGGCTTCGTCGAAGTGGAGACGCCGATGATGCAGACGCTCGCGGGCGGCGCAGCCGCGCGCCCGTTCGTGACGCATCACCATGCGCTCGACCTCGACCTCTTCCTGCGCATCGCCCCGGAGCTGTACCTGAAGCGCCTCGTCGTGGGCGGCTTTCCGAAGGTCTACGAGATCAACCGCAACTTCCGCAACGAGGGCATTTCCACCCACCACAACCCCGAGTTCACGATGCTCGAGTTCTACACGGCGTACGCCGACGCGCGCGACCAGATGGCGCTCACGGAGGAGCTCCTCACGAGCGCCGCGCGGGAGATCCTCGGGACGACCGAGCTGCCGTGGGGCGAGGAGACGATCTCGCTGAGAGCGCCCTTCAAGCGGATCAGCATGGTGGATGCGATCCTTGATGGTCCCACTCAGGCGGGCGGCCGCACGCCTGTCACGAGGGAGGCCCTCGATGATCTTCACCTTCTAAGAAAAATCGCCGAGGAGGCTGGTGTGGAGTCTGTCGAGCGCTTCGGCGATTCCAAGGGCAAGCTCCTCGCCGAGATCTTCGGCGCCGTGGTCGAGAAAGAGCTTCTTCAGCCGACGTACATCGTCGACTATCCCGCCGAGATCTCGCCGCTCTCGAAGACGAAGCCGGACGACCCGAATACCGCCGACCGCTTCGAGCTGTTCATCGGGAGGATGGAGGTCGCGAACGGGTTCTGCGAGCTGAACGACCCCGACGAGCAGGCGGAGAAGTTCCGCGCGCAGGTGAAAGAGCGCGGCAAGGGTGATGAGGAGGCGATGCTCTACGACGAAGACTACGTCGAGGCGCTTTCCTACGGCATGCCGCCCACGGCGGGCGAAGGCGTCGGCATCGACCGCCTCGCGATGCTCTTCACGAACTCGCCCTCCATTCGCGACGTGATTCTCTTTCCATTGATGAGACCGAAGAAAGATAAAGATGCTTAGAAAGGTCAGCAGGCGGCCGTCGCCCTCTTCCCCTTCCAAGAAAATCTTCTTCTCTTGATTTCCTTCTTTCTCGCCAGAAGATATCTCCTCGCGTCGCGGCGCGACGCGCAGGTGGGGGTCGTCGCGCTCGCGGCTTTTTGCGGGCTCGCGCTCGGCGTCGCGGCGCTCGTCGTGTCGCTCGCGCTTCTCGCGGGATTTCAGACGCACGTGAGGAGCCGACTTCTCGCCGAGACGCCGCATCTCCTCGTGACGCCCGCAGGCCGAGGCCCGTTCCACGACGCGGACCGGATCGGCGGCAAGCTCGCCGCCGTCCCCGGCGTCGTGTCCGTCTCACCCGTGGCGCGGGGCCGCGTGTGGGTGTCGATGGGGCGCGACGCCGCTCCGGCGGAGGTCGTGGGCCGCGAGCGGACGAAAGGGCTCGTGCTCGACGTGGCTCAGGCCCGGCCGCTCGGCGTCGTGCCGGGAGACACCGTGACGCTCGTCTCTTCGCGCTCGCGGCTCTCGCCGCTCGGCCCGGTCCCGATCGTCTCGACCTTGAGGATCACCGCCCTCGCGCCCTCGTCCACGGGACGTCGCGCCGCCGAGGCGAGCCTGCCGCTCGACGAGGCGCGGCGCCTCTTCGCGCTCGGCTCGGACGGGGCCACCGGCTACGAGGTCTTTCTGAAGGACCCGTCGAAGGCGAAGGCCGGCGCTGCGGCCGTGGCGGCCGCGCTCGGGCCTTCCGTCACGTTGACGACGTGGGAAGAGCAGAACCGCGCTCTCGTCCTCGCGCTGAGGCTCGAGCGCTTCGTCTTGTTCGCGGCCGTTTTCCTGATCGTGATCGTGGCGGGGCTGAACCTCGCGGCGACGTCGGCGGTTCTCGCCGCGACGCGCGCGGGGGACGCCGCCGTCCTCTCGGTTCTCGGGGCATCTCCGAGGACCGTGGAGAACGTCTTTCGGGCCGCGGGGGGTTGCGTGGGGATGGCCGGCACGCTCGCGGGCGTCCTTCTCGGCGTCGTGGCCTCCATCCTGCTCGAGAGGCTCGGCCTCGTTCCGCTCCCGGCGCAGCTCTACGGGATGAGCCACGCGCCGTTTCGCGTGGACCCTCTCGACGTGGGCGTGGTCGCGGCGCTGTCCATCCTGTGGGCGTTCGTCGTGGCGACCGTGCCCGCCCGCGCCGCCGCGCGCCAGCCCGCCGTGGAGGCCCTGCGTGGCGCCTGAGGCGGCGGCGCTGCTCGTCGCGGAAGGCCTCGCGAAGGGGTTCGGGGCCGGCGACGCGCGTGTCGAGGTCTTTCGCGGCGTTTCACTCGCCGTCGCGGCGGGCGATCTCCTCGCCATCACCGGCCCTTCGGGCTGCGGAAAGTCGACGCTGCTCCACCTTTTCGCCGGGCTCGACGCGCCCGACGCGGGCCGGGTGGCGATCGACGGCGCGGACTGGGCCACGCTCGCGCCGGCCCCGCGCG
>Ga0209385_1000236_pt1 | contig 22198 bp, 15 predicted proteins | sample NGEPerB_FD_184506 | JGI IMG/M metagenome (GOLD analysis project Ga0209385, IMG submission 184506) | Arctic peat soil microbial communities from the Barrow Environmental Observatory site, Barrow, Alaska, USA - NGEE PermafrostAB12-B... | ecosystem: Environmental > Terrestrial > Soil > Wetlands >... | reverse complement strand
TGGGCGAGGGGCATAAATCGGAGGAGGTACCACCCTATTTGGTGTCAGTTCTGGTGTCAGTTGATTTGGCGAGTCGCGGCAGAATACGACAGCTCAAGACAGAGCAGACCAAGGATCGGAGGGAGATTCACGCCCGGATCCTGACAGTCGAGCCTCTCCCGCGCGCTTCTGGGGACGCCCAGAGCGGTCGACGACCACGCCATGCAAAGCACTGCTTTCCAAGGAGGCGCCTCCTGCATCAAAGACTCGGCGGCGTTTAGTTTTGATGAACCACAACCTCATATTGATCACCATTGCGTGGACAGCAATTTTCCATGCGATCCGCTGCTCGACCAAACTACCCTATCGAGAACTGCGGTGGACTTACCCACTTACTTGGCGGCGAGCAGGCTCCGGTCGTCGGGCAAGAGAAGGGCAAGGTCGCACCCGAGGCTGCCGCACGACAAGATTCCCCGACGCACCAGTCGCGTTGGCTTCTGATCGGGAAATTCGACATTGAACTTTGCCGCCTGGATGCGCTCGAACAAGGACTTGAGCGTCGCGTCTCCATCCACCAGCGTCACCCCCTCAACTTTACCCGGCGAAAACACGATCGAAACCGTTCCATGCGCGGAAGGACGGGACATTGTGGTGATCTTCACCATCCGCATTCGGCTCAACTCATCGATCGGCATCGGCGTATATGTTCCGTCGGCTTTGCGGGTCGTCGTGAAGGTGCCCGGATTGGCGTTCGCCCCCATCAAAGCTTTGTAATGCTCCGTGATACTTTGCAGGACCGCGGGGTTGCCTGGCGTTCGTGTGTTCTGACCGGACGCCGAGAATGCCAGCCGGTAAATATGCGCGGCCTCCTGCTTTTTCCCCAGCTTGGCATAGAGTTGGCCGAGGTGATCGCCGACCTCCATGTCCTGCATCAGAATCCAGGACGCCCGCAGGTAAGGAAGCGCTTCGTCATATTTTCCGAGATGGTAGTACAGCCAGCCCACCGTGTCCCAAGTGGCGCCGAGGCTGGAGGTATCGCGCAGCCCTGCGCGCTCCGTGCCGACCTTAAGAGACGCGGCTTCTTGTTCCGCAAGAGCTTTTAGCGCATACTGCTTGGCCAAGTCGAGGCCTATGTCCATTTCGATCAGGGTATAGGCCACGCTATTCATTTCGTTGCTGCTCCGGCTGCTGTCAGTCTCGGCACTCAACGCCTTCTGCAGCACTGCCAGCCCCTTGTCTTTCTCGCCGTTGTTGAGGTACGCGTAGCCCAACTGGTATTGCAGCGTCGCACTGTCGGGCGCTTGCTCGGAAGCCTTCTGCAACACTGCCACCGCTTCCGGATATCTCTTCTCCGCGCTCAGCAATTGGCCCAGGTTCAGGGCGGCGTCCCGGTCCTTGGGATCGAGAAGCAACAGCTTTTGCAGCTGAGCGATGGCTTCCGGCCTCTCATGTTTGTAGAGCAGGGCTCGCGCCAGCATCCGGTAGGAGTAACTTTCGTTGGGATTCAGCTCCTCCTCTTTGCGCAGCTCGCGGATTCCTCCCTCCACATTGCCTTCATCCAGGTACACAGTACCCAGGTTGGCATGGGCATAAGGGTACTTGGGGTCGAGCTGCAGAAGGTGATTGAGGTCCTCCTCCGCCCGTGTGAGGTCGCGGTTTTGCAATGCGTCGTAGCTCTCCTGGAACAACCGGTTCGCCTCGGGATTGGACGGGGCCGATGGAGCGGAAGCGGTCCCGACTTGGAGGTCAATCCACCGGTCGTGGTCGTCGCTGACGGCTTGCGAGAACTTCTTATAGGCATCCCACTCAACCACGGGAACGTTGCTCTTCTTAATCGTGAGCTGCCGCGTGGCTGTGAGCACTCCATCCTTGAATGCGTAACTGGCATGGAAATCCGCAAAGTCTTCGGTCCGGTCCACCTTGTCCGGAACCTGGGGCGTTAGTCCCCGTGGAACCTCGATCGTGGCTGTGCAGACAACCTTGCCCAGAGCACCGAGAAAGACTGGTTCCTCTGGCTTCTTCTTCTCCAGGCTTGCGGACTCCACCCCGGTTGGCGGTAGCGGCACCGAGATCCTGTGATTGTCCCAATCCCCGAATTTCTCGCGCTTGTAATCGTAGGCAAACTCAAACGGCTTGGCGGTGTCTTCGAGGTTGGAGGCTGTCACATCGCTCACATCCCCCGCGAATCCCCAGAGATAGGAAAGTCGCTGCACCAAGTCCTTCCATTGCGCCGCCGGAAAATGACGGAATAACAAGCGATTGATCGCCTCCGCATCTCCGCGCGAGGTGCTCTGCATGTGCCCCGTGAACGTGCCCTCCGGGGTCAACTTGCCCTCCGCTAGAAAGGTCTGCACACTTGGGAAAGGCGGATTTGCCGGGGTTGTCATCAGGGAGGCAGGCTTTCCGGTGGGTATGACAAGCGCCTGTTTATCGCGCAGATTCGAAAGCAACAGGCCGAACGGCGAGACTCCCGGAGTCGTATCCAGCCAGATCAAGGAATCGCCCCGCGGAACCACCGTGATCACATGATCGAACTGGCCGGGTGAAGGCACATCGGGATCGATTTTGGCTGTGGCATTGATCAAGGCAGGCCATGCGTCATATCCCGCAGCTTTCAGCAAAACCGCCAAAAGCGTGTGCTTGTCCTTGCAGTCGCCATACTCGTTTTCCAACACCTCTTCGGCGGCGTGCGGCTGGTAGCGCCCGATCCCGAACGACAAGGACACGTAATGAAAGCGTGTGGAGACGTAGTCGTAGAGGGCGCGAATCTTGTCGTCATCGCTGCTCAGGCCTTTGGTCAGTTCGGCGACCTTGGCCTGGATCTGGGGCGTGACTGCCAGCTGCGGGCGTTGCAATTCTTCGTACCAACTCCCCACCTCGGCCCAGTCGCGGAAGGTGGTCAGTTGCACCGAGGGCGGCGGCGACTCCTGCTCGTTCCCCGATTCCTCGCGGTCCTTTGCCACCAGGTTCGAAGTCTTCCAGATGTAGATCCTGCGCGCCCCGTCGTCTTTGATTTGTGGCGGGTAGTCCGGGCTCTTGACCTTCACGTACTTGTCGCGAGGGACGCTGATTTCCAGCTCCTCGTCCCTGGCGATGCGGTACTTGGTGAAGCGATACTGATACCAGAACTGTCCTCGTACCTGCGGCCTTATGGTGCGATAGCGGGCCGCATATTCGAGAACATCGCCTACCCCCAAGCCCTTCACCGTCACGTGCTTTTCGCGAGCGTCGCTGTACATGGGAGCCAGGCGTGTCACCTCCGCCGTCATGTCCTGCGCGTTGGTTTCCGGCGTTACCACCACGGTGCCGTCGGGCTTCTTCACCCGCAAGTATTCGAGGTCGACGTTCTCGTTGTAGCTGGTATAACGGAAGGTCAGCACCGCCAGGTCTTGCACGCCGGCTTGGGACTGGACGCGCATGGCGACCGTGACCTCTCGCGACCCGGTGCCATCGGCGTCGTACACCAGCTTGGTCGCGCTGTGTTCGATGACGTAGCCTTGCTGCGCCGGACTGCTGGTCGCCTTCTGGCCGACGGGCGGTGTATTAGGCGGATTAGGACTGTCGCTGTTGGAATCGGTCGTATTCGCGGCCGGTCCCGGAGTCTGCGTCGGTGCAGTGGTGGCGACCTCGGCGGCCGCCGATTTCTGGGTCGGCGCCAGGCATTTCGTGTAGGCGTCAAGGAATCGCTCGCGAATTTTCTTGTACTCGTCCAAAGTGCTGAACTGGCGCTCGGCGGGCTTTGCATTCAGCAGATACATGCTGATGGCGACGCTCTTATCATCGAGGAAAAGGTTGTAGTTACTGAGAACGCCACCCTCCAGCTTGTTTCGAGTGGTCCCGTATAGGGTCAATCCATTTCGGACATCTATCTGGACGTTCGGTTCCATGCCCGGTTCTTTCGACAGATATTCCAGGCTACTCAGAAGGCTGGCCTTCTCATCGAGGTAGTGCGCTTTAGGCAAGCGCTCGACTTTCAGGTTGCCGAAAAGCTCGGTCTCCTTGTAGGTCACCAGGACGCGGAAACCAGTCTCGACCGGGATTCGAACTTCGCCGTTCTTGGTTGGCGTGGGCCACGCAAAATCTGTTACCGGACCGTCCACTTCCGCAATCTGAAAATCCGGAGCCAGATTACAGGTGGTGTAGGCCTTTAAATCGCTTTCCTGCCCCTGGGACGGATTGGCTCCGCCGTTGTTGGAGGCGGAAGTATTCGCCGCCGGCTCATTAGGCGGTGCTTCCGACGGGGCGCCGCTCAACTCAAAATTTACGTTGATGGTGGTTTCCACCAGCACTGGCTCCCCATTGAGCAAGTACGGCTTATAGCGCCACTGCTTCACGGCGTCCATAGCAGCCTGAATCAGCATGGGATGGCCGCTGACGACGCTCAAGTCCTGTATGCTTCCGTCTTTCCCAATCAACGCGTGCAACACGACCGTCCCCTGGATCCGCGCCAGACGGGCCAGTGGAGGATAGGTTGGTTGCACTTTGGAAATCAGCAGGCCTTGAGAAGTGCCTTGCGGGACCTGCACTTGCTGGCGAGGGTCACTCTGCGCCGCGCCGCAGACAAGTACGGCAATCAGCACCGCGAGCAAGCATAAGCGCGGACCCATGGAGAAATGTTACCCCGTATGGTAAAAAAAATCATCTTCGCTTCCGAGGAAGGGAAGTTTACCCGACCGAAGGCTCATGCCGCTTCCCGCTCATAGTAGTTCAGCAGACCACCCAGTCGTTCCTTGCAACGCACGATTCCGCTATCCCCGCTCGCCCTTCGATTCGGCAAGGGGAACAAGAGCCGGTTCTGCTTGCCCTGGTGATTGCGCTCCTCGTGGTAATGTGCCATATATTGCTGCAGGGCTCGGCGCAGCGGCCTCTCCCCGAACAAGATGAGTTTCGACAGGCATTCCTGTTTCACCGATCTCACCCAGCGTTCTGCATAGGCGTTCAAATTCGGACTCCTGGCTGGTAGGGGGATGCTTTTCACCTTGCCTGCCTCGATCAGTTGACGGAATGACATGCAGAACTTAGTGTCCCGATCATGTAGTAGATATCTACTGTTGGCCAGAAATCTCCACTTCTGCATCGTCACGTTGCCCCCCATCTGTTCCATCCACTGCTGGTCCGGATGGGGCGTGATTCCGGCCAGACAAACCCTCCGGCTCTCCAACTGGATAAAGAACAACACGTAGTAGGTAACCAACCCTTTGAGCGTAAGCACTTCCACCGTAAAGAAATCCGTTCCCACCAGAGTATCCATATGAGCGCGGATGAAATCTTTCCAGCTGGTCGTGTGCTTTCTTTTGGGGGCAGGAGGGACTCCGTGGCGACGCAGGATGTTGCCCACCGTCTGGTCCGATAGCCGCTGGCCAAGATTGGCCAAGCCACCCACGATGCGATCATAGCCCCAGGTGGGATTCTCGCCATCTGCACCACCAAACGCTCTGTCTCCGCATCGACTCTGGGCCGTCCGGCGGAACCACGGAATCTGGACCCGTCGAACTTGTTGGCGATCAGCTTGCGATGCCAGCCCAGAATGGTATCCGGCTTGGCCGCGCCCGCTACTTCCTCCAGCGCCTTACGTCCTAGTACTACTGTGTTAATAAGATATGGCGCAGGCAGCAGGGACACCTGGGCAGAGAACGAGCCAGGTGGGTTGCGATCTGGCGGCGCAGGGTGGCGATGGAATGCGGATTATGCCGTTCCGTTCTAATCGGCAGCGCCACGAGGTTTCGCATCGTGTGGCAGGCGGGGTAGGCGAAGTTGGAGGTTGGCGGCCCGCAGCGGCGGGGAGTCGGGCGCGGGGGAAAAAAGGCATCGTTCCACCACCAGGAAGCCGTAGGCAGCAATGCAGAAGCTGGCATGGTGGTGAAAGCCGCGCCAGTTCCGTCCTTCGAAGTGCCCCAGTCCAAGCTCCTGCTTCAGTTCCTCGTAGTCGCGCTCGATGCGCCAACGCAGCTTCGCGGTGGCCACCAGTTTCCGCATGCTGATCGACGCCGGCAGGTTGGAGAGCCAGTATTTCGTCGGCTCCTTCTCGGTCTTGGGCCATTCCATCAGCAGCCATTGCTCTGGGCGCGGTTGGCTGCGCTCGTAGTTCCGATGCGCCACGCGCACCCGCAAGGCCGCAAAGCGGGAATGCATCGTGCCGCGCGTTCCTTCACGCCAACTGACCCGGCGCAGGTCGCTCGGGCTCAGACACAAGGCTAGATCCTTGACCGAAAGCGGTGCATGCCCCGCCTCTCGGCGAAGCAACTTCGGCGGACGTCCCATTCCGCCGCCAACCTTGGCGGGGAGCGGAGCCAATCCCGGCGGCCACACTGAGGTCGAGGACTGCACGCCCACGGCATATTCCAGATGCAGTTGTTGCAGGCCGTCGCGGAATCCGTTGTCGTTGCCATAGGCTGCGTCGGCCAGCACCGGGGCGTGCGCCACACCCTCTTCGACCAGCCAGCGAATCTGTGCCAGGGCAATCTCAGGCTTGGTTTGAAAGCGGACTGATGATCGCCGCATTCCCAAGTTTCGTGCAGCTGCAAGGCAACCCAAAGCGCGTTCGGATTGCAAGTCACGTTGCGGTGTAACACTCGACGCCGGTCATGGCTGATCACGAAAAAGCAGTACAGAATGCCGAAGGTCAGTGTCGGCACAGTGAAGAAATCCATGGCGGCAATGGCCTCGCGATGGTTCCGAAGGAAGGTCAGCCAGCGCTTCGTGGGGTCCACAGGTCTCGGGGCTCGCCGAACCCATCTCGAAACCGTTGGTTCCGACAGATCGAAGCCCAGCTTGAGCAACTCGCCATGAATGCGGGGTGCTCCCCAGGTTGGATTCTCTGCAACCATTTGAAAGATCAAGGCTCGAATCTCCTTGCTCACCGGCTTTCGACCGCCCATCTGGTGCGCTCTTGAAAGCCATTTCCAATACAGCCGAAAGCCGGCTCGATGCCAGCCGACCACGGTTCTGGGCGTCACCAAGATGAGCGGTTGTTTCCATCGCGCCCAAAGCCTTCGCAGCAAAACCCAGAACAGCTTATGGGAGGCAGGAAGTCGCCGGCGAGGACGCAGAGCGTGAAGAGCCAGCAACTGCTGACGCAACGCAAGATTTTCGAGGATGAGATCAGCGCGGGAGCGAAAAGCTCCCACCAGCCAGCCGAGAACGTGTCGAAGCAGCGCAATCAGGGCAAGAGATCTTACCTGATCACCCTAGCTAGGCGGTTCGTTAAGCGATTGATTCTGTGGGTGTACGAGGTTTTGATGAGGAACAAGGGCCGGCAAGCCAGCGCCGGCCCTGATCAAGGTAGTGCTGCTCAGTTGCCACAGTTGGCTGGACCGCCGAGCGGATTGTAGTCAAACAGATTGTGGGGCTCCATGTCGAAGCCGGCCCAGTGGATCAGGGTAATGCCGGTACGGTTGCCATTGCCTTGCTGGTTGTCAGCATCGGTGGGCTCGTGGTGCACCGAGGAGATGTACCACAGCACGATTCCGTCGCCGGTTCCGCCTATCGGCTGGTTGTTCAGATAGCTGAGCAAGTAATCGTCCGGCGAGTACCAGGTATATCGCCAGTTGTTCGTGCCCGAGCCGCTGCCGTCTTCGCCCGGGTTATCGTTGGTCAGATATTCGTCATGCTGCGTCCACATCTCCTTGTCCTGAGTACGCTGCGAAAACCTGCCTGTCCCCGTGCGATCGCCCGGCAGGAACTCGTAGCCCATCAGATGTCCATAGTCGTTGGTCTGGGTTGCACTCTGGATCATAACGCTGCTGAATTGCAGCGGGTTCCAGTCCACGGTTGTCTCGTTGGGAATCGGCAGTTCGGAATCCGTAGCGGTATAACCTTGGGAATCCTCGACGTGAACGAACTCTAACGCCTGGTTATCGGTCCGATTAAAGAGCTTGGTACTCACCCTCCAGAATGGGTTGTGAACGTGAGGCTTGGATTGACCGCCGGGAAGGTTGTAGCCGGTGGCGCCATCACGGAAGCTGATGCCGCCGTCCTCGTGGAAGGTGTATTGGATGATGTAGTCGTAGTTGAAGGCGTCGTAAACGGCCCAGACCACAACGTCGTGGATGCGCCTGCGCACGTGGTTGCCCGGCTCCTTGCACAACCATCCCAGTCCCACTTCGCGGCATTCCACCGCGACCTTGGGGACGGAATCGCGCACGTAGTGGCCACCCGTCAGGTTCCGCAGAAAAACCAGAGCGGCATTCTGCGATGGCAGATCGGCGGCATCGATTTGGTCCATCCGGTTATTGCCGAACGACATGTCGTAGTAGGTGTGGCTGCGATCGTCGTAAGGAACAAACATGTCCGCCAGCCCTGCGCGCTTGATGATGTACTGCTTGGTGGTGAACTGTGCCGCCTGCACCCCAACATCAACCAGGGCGAGGCCCTTCATGCCCTGGTTGACCAGGCCGAATCGCCAATGGGAATCGGGGAAGTCGATGCGCAGATACAGATCGTTGTGCAGGAAAATGCCGATTGCATCCTCCTCGGTCACCTGGCAACCAGCGCCGTTGATGATCACCACGTCCGTGGCCTGCGCGGCCGGGAGCACCAGAAAAAAGGCCACTAACGCTACACTGCCGGCCACGACCAGAGGCGCATGTCGTTTCCACAGCAATGGAACGGCCAGCCACATCGCGGTCAGCGCTAGGCCGGAAATCGTCAAGAAGAAGAGGGTGGACAGCATGGGAGCCAGGGAGATAGATGCAACGCTCATATTCGTATCGCCTCGTCAGAAAATGCGGTTTGTTTGAAGTGAAGGAAAGTCGCGGTCACAGCGGAAGCCGGACCGCACCCCAAATTCCAGTGAAGGAATGGTAATACGGTTTTGTAATTTGGCAAGCTAATTCGTACGAAGAAGGAAGGGGTTTCAGGCGGTTGGGAAAAGCCGCGCTCCCCGTGTCGTCGAAGCGGCGCAATCCACCTGCAAATCGCCACAAGATAAAGGAACGGACTTTGGTTGGATTGAGACTACTTCTGCGGGCGACCCTTTCAGGAACTCCGGGCCACGTCGCCTGCGATGCGCCTTGCAAGTGCTCCAGAAATGGTACTTTCCGTGGGTTTCATTCATCTTTATCGCCGCCGGTGCCGATGGCTAAAGTCGGGACACGACCCATGGTTGCCAACGCCGGACTGGAACTCAGGCATCTTGGATGGTTGCGCGAACCGAGGCGCAATGGGAATCGATGAGATGCAACGTTTGTATCGAGCACATGCATCACTGCGAAAGTGGTCCTTCCCAACTCTTCCTGGGCTGTCTCTGCTCTAACCAAAGGTTTATCACTCTAACCGGTGACCCCGATCACGGCATGGTACATGGGTAGACATGAGAGTCTATAATGCTTTTGGCGTTCGTCCTGGCCGGATTCGAAACCAAGGCTTAACCAGGCCTTCTACCTCGTCCTTCGATCTTCTAGGTTCAGGCTCTCTCGCCGAAGGAGGCTGGATATGAAATACCGGGCCACGATCCTGGTTCTGATTCTCCTCCCCATCCTGGTAGGCGGCGGTTTTGCCCTCGCCAAATGGCCCATGAACGCTCCCGTGATTGCGATCCTCGGGGCGGTCATGATCTGGCTAGGCTACACCGGGTATGCCCGCCGAATTGACCAAAACGTCATTCAACCTGATGCCAAGAAGGCTACTCCCGCGCGCATGTACATGGACGGGGTCGACTTCATGCCTACGAGCCGCAACGTGCTCTACGGCTACCACTTCAAGTCCATAGCTGCTGCCGGTCCCATCGTGGGCCCGATTGCCGCGGTCGCCCTCTGGGGATGGTTGCCCTCGCTACTCTGGCTGACGCTGGGCGTTACCTTCCTTGGCTGGGCCAGCGACTACTCCGCCATCATGGTGGCGGTGCGCAACGACGGCAATTCGCTGTCGGCGATTGCACACCGGCTGATTGCGCCGCGCGCTCGCGTCATACTCTTTGTGTTCATCTTCTTTTATCTGCTGCTGCTGGCTGGGGCCTTCGTGGGAATCATGGCCGGCATCTTTGACCCGCGGGCCGATGTCCCGTTTGGCATCTTCATTCTGGCCATCATGGGTCTGGTAATGGGTCAGATGCTCTATCGCTGGAAGATGGACCTGATCGTCGTCACCGTCCTCGCGGTTGGCTTGACCATGGGCGCGATGGCGTGGGGCGCACGTGGCATGTCCACGGTGAAGGGGAAAACTCCGGCCGGCCAGCCTGGCGCAGCCGTCGTATTCGGTGGCCCCATCAATTCTCTGGTGGAGAAGCTGAATGGCTCCATTAACCAGCTCAGCGGCGGGAAGGCTTTGTACACCGTTGTTGATCCTACGAAATCGGATCCGCGTCTGGCGGCGATGACCGTCGATGCCCAAGGCCAGATTGTGCCGAAGTACGTGGCCGGCGGCGGCGCCATCAAGATGCTGCCCTCGTTCATCTTCTGGTGCCTGTTCATCTTCGCCTTCTCGTATCTGGGGACAGTCTTGCCCATCTGGCGCTTCGCCCAGCCCACAAACTATATAGGCTTCTGGATCACCTTCCTCACCATCGGCTTCTCGGCCTTGGGTGCAGTCGTCGCGGGACTCCGCGGACTGTTGGGGAACACGGTGATGACCCAGGCCGTGACTTTCCAGACCAAGGTGATTTCCTCGCCCGCGCTGGGCGCGTGGTGGATTCCCATGACGCAAGCGAAAGACGCAGCCGGCCACATCGTTCAGAACCTGCCGGCAATTCAGCCGATCTGGCCGATGCTGTTTGTGACCATCGCGTGTGGCGCCATCTCGGGCTGGCATGCGCTGGTGGGCTCCATCGGCACCGCGCGCCAACTGGAATATGAGACCGATGCATTGCCAGTGGGCGGCGGTGGCATGTTCACGGAAAATGCGCTCGCCTTGCTCGCGCTGGTGGCGGTTTCCATCGCCGGCGGAGCGGGCGCAGGCGCGTTCGCCAGCGGCGTCGGCAAGCTGCTGGGACTGGTCACATTCGGCGGGATCCAGCAAGCTTACGGAACCGCGCTGGGCTTCGGCGTGTTCGTGGTGATCGTGCTGACCATGGTGCAACTGGTCTTCCGCGTCATGCGCGTCACCTTGGGTGAATGGCTGGGCGATGTGTGGCTGGGCTTCAAGAATCCGCACATTTCGGCCATCATTTCCATGGGCTTGACCATGCTCCTGGTTCTGAGTGGAACCTGGATCTACCTGTGGCAACTGTTTGGAGCTTCTAACCAGTTGATGGCGGCGCTGAGTCTGCTGATCGTCAGCCTCTGGCTGAAGTCGGTGGGGCGCAGTCCGCGATATGCGTTCTGGCCCATGCTGTTCATGTACATCACGACCATGGCAGCTATCATCGTGACCGCCTACAACCTGTACGCCAGCATATTGTCGAACCAGCAGATCGCCTCGCAGACCATCAACATGCTGGGCGCAGTGGCGATGATCGTGGTTGCTGTCTTGCTGTTTGTGGCGGCGCTGATTATCGCGTACGACGCCTGGCATGCCTGGGGCCGGTTAAAAGGGCCGGCACAGGTGCAGCCGATGGCGGCGGACTGAGAAGCTTTGCGAACCTTGCACGAAGTCTTCGGGCTTGGTGCAAGCCTCAAACTTGGCGGGCGAGGCGCTGGACGGTTTCGAAAACGGCACGTGCCGCAGATGCTGGCCGCGAAGGTAGTCGCCACTGCATCTCGAAGCTGTTCTTGGTTCGCCGCACTCCGATGCGGACCAGCGAGAGACCTGGGCGTTCAGCTTCGGCCAGCAGCTCAGCGATGTTCGCAATCGGAGGGAGAGCGTAAACCTGGAACCCTGGGTTTTCGAAGGGAACCAGTTGCCACTGCTGCTGTCGAACTTCTTTGTCGACAGCCCGGGTGGACCAGGCTTGCTGATCAAGGATTTCGACCTGTATCTTGGGGACAGAACGCAACTCGGTACGAACAATCAGCAGATCGCGTCTGCCGCGCAGGCGCGAGAGCAGCCACAACGGCGGAACGTCCCGGGGTTCCAAAACGACCAGGACTTCGACTCGGCGGAATGGCTCGCGGGCGTTTTCGATCTGGAGGTGGACGACGGAAGAGCCAAGCCAGCGCAGGGTGGTTTTTTCTCCGACCAGCGGCAAGCCGCTCTGTAGCCATTCCAGGAAGCGATGGCCCTTGCGGACATTCAGGTGCGTACCGAGCGCAAACCATCCGACGATGGCGATGACAACCACCACGAAGATGGCTAGCTCTGGGGACATGCGTTTTGCGGCTGAGGCAAAGGATCGACGACCATTATGGCATACGCCCTCGCCACGGAAGAGCGCTGACATGCGCGTAATCACCATGCCGGCAACGCGAAGTTGGCTGGACAAGGTCCGCGAGTTTCTCTACGGCATGATCTCTTTCGAGTTCGAGCAGCAGGCCCGGGAACAGCGGGGAGAACTGGAGTCCGCGTTCATGCTCCTGACCCTGGGCGACATGCTTGGCGTCCCAGTGATGCCGCCGCTGTACGCGCTTCGCATCTTGCCCTATGCGGTACCTATGATTAGTACCTGGAAGCGGAGGGTTGGGCGCGAGCGCGACCTCTCCGAGCGGGAAGAATTTCATCTGCACGGGGTGTGATGCCCCGAGCCAATAACGGACACGGAATGGAGTTGTGACTATGCCAGACGATCCAATCAAGAAGGAAGAAACCGAAGAGAAAGAAGAGAAACAGGGACTGTTCAGCAAGCTGAAGGAAATTGCCTACGGCATGAGCGCGCATGACATGTCGCGCTACGCCTTGCGCACCCGCGCCAGCATGGAACACCTGTTCATCCTGATTACCATGGGGGACCTTATTGGAGTTCCCATTCTTCCTCCTTATTACTCGCTGCGGCTTTTGCCCTACGTCGTTCCCAACATCTCGACGTGGAAGCGCCGCATGTTGCGGGAAAAGGACGTGTCGGACGCGATGTTCTGAGCCGGCAGCAGCGCTAACCATACCAGCAATTCATACGAGGACTTTTCATGTCATTGCGAGAAGCATTCGAAACCCACAAGGACCGCCGCTACATCATGTTCGGCGGCAAGGGCGGGCTCGGCAAGACCACCTTCTCCGCGGCCACGGCGTACTGGCTGGCGAAGCAGGGCCACAAGGTACTGGTCTTCTCCGTCGATCCCCAGGCGTCGCTCAGCGACATCTTTCAGCGCGACATTTTTGGCAAGGGCGCGGTCGAGATCATGCCCAATCTCTACGCGCAAGAGGTCGATGCCGACCGTCACATCCACGATTACCAGGAGCAGATCCGCAAGAAGATCCGCGACATGTATGGCTTGGACGCCGTGCCCGAGGAAATCGAGCAGTACATTCAGGCGGCGTCGGCGGAACCGGCGATGGAAGAGTCCGCCATCTTCGACGCGGTGGTTGATATCGTGGTCGGAGGCGAGTACGACTATTACATCTACGATCTGGTTCCCCTGGGACACGCGCTCTACTACCTTTCCATGGCGAAGGTGTACGACGAGTGGATCAATCGCATCACCAAGCTCCGCCAGGAGATGCGCGAGCAGGAAGAGATGGTGGCGCGCATCAAACGCCAGAAGACCACCGAAGAAGACCATATCCTGACCGAACTGCAATACATCAAGGACCGCATCAACCAGTCCTCGCGCATTTTGACGGACAAAGAGAAGACGGCGTTCTTTTTTGTGATAGTGCCGGAAGAGATGATCATCCTTGACACCGAAAAGGCGGCCGGACTGTTCGCCAAATTCGATGTTCCCATTGTCGGGTATGTGGTGAACCGCGTGCTTCCCGCGGACCTGGCCGGACAGGTAATACCACCCTATCTCCAGAAGCGTCTCACCATGCAGGGAGACTACTTGCGGAAGATTGACAAGATTTTCGGCAAGCAGGTCGTGGGGCGCGTTCCCGAACTCGAGCGTGACATTACGGGGCTGGCGATGATCGAGAGACTAGCCGACATCATGTATGGCAACGGGAAAATGTGAGCGGAATATGTCTGAGATAAAACAGAGCTTTACAGAATTTGTGACCGCGCATCCCAAAATGAAGTTCATGTTCTTTGGCGGCAAGGGCGGCGTAGGCAAGACCACCATGGCGGGCGTCACCGCCCTGCACCTGGCGCGCGAAGGCAAGCGGACCATGCTGGCCTCCACCAACCCGGTGCACAGCTTGAGCGGGTTGCTGGACCAGAACGTCTATGGAGCGCCGACCCAGGTCACCGGCGTCCCCAACCTGTGGGCGTACGAGATCGACACCAAGGAGACCATCGAGCGCTCCAAGCAGGACATCAAGACCAAGATCCGGTGGTTCCTCAAGTTCGCCGAAATTTCCACCCAGGCCGATGCCTTTGTCGAGAGCGCCACCATGAATCCGGCGTTCGAAGAATCGGCGATGTTCGAGAACATGATTGACCTGATGCTCAAGAACGAGTATGACGCCTACGTCTTCGACACCGCGCCCACGGCCAATGCGCGCCGTCTGCTGGGAATGAGCAAGGTATATTCGCTCTGGGTCAACAAGATGGTGAAATCGCGCGCGGAGGCGCAGTCCCTGCGCGAACTTCTGTCTTTCACCAAGAAGAAGCAAACCGACCCGCTGATGGAGTATCTGGTCGGTTTTCGCGAACGGATCTTGAAGGCGCGCGACCTGCTCACCGACGTCGAGCAAACCGCCTTCTTCTTTGTCACCCTGCCGGAGGCGTTGCCCATCGCCGTGATCAAGCGATTCATCAACTGGTTCCACGATTTCGGTATCCCCGTTGGCGGGGTCATCGTGAACATGGTGATTCAGAAAGACCAGGTGCGGGCCGACTCGCCCGAGTTCGTCCGCAACCGGGTCGCCATGCAAGACGGCTACATGCAGGAAATCTGGCGCGACTTCGACAATGTGCGGGCGGTTGTGCCTCTGCTCGATAACGAAGTGCGCGGGACGGAATCGCTGCAGGGGGTCGCGCGATACGTGTTTCCTGCCAAGCAGGAGATTAGTTCGCCCATGGACGCGCTCCGCTAGCTGCGCTGCTACACGGCTGCAATGAAGCAGTTGGGCCATAGGCCCGCCCTAGCCAAAACCAGGCTAGAACGGGGCACCCAAGTTATTGGGAGGCGGTAGGGCGGGCCACCCGCCCGAAAGGATTACTTGAGGCGAAAGTTTACCTCGACGTTGATCATCACTGGAACTGGCTTGCCGTCTTTCATGGCTGGTTGAAAGGGCCATTGCCTGACAGCTTTGATAGCCTCGATGTCCAGTCCCATGCCAAGTGACTTCTGCACTTTGATGTCCTGCGGCAATCCGCCCGCGTTTACCACCAGCCACAACACCACCGTGCCTTCGTAGTGCGCAGCGTGAGCTTGTTCGGAATATTGCGGGTCGGGCGCGTAGGTGGGCTTCGGAGCGCTCACATCCCCGCCTACGCGATAGACGCCGGGGTACTGATCGCTTGCTGCGCTTTGGCCGCATGAGCCCGTAAACCCTTGCGGCTCAAGATTTTGACTGTAAGTCTTTGGGGCTCAAGATTTTGCGGAGATTCCCTGGTGCTTGCCCAATGTTTTCAATATTTTACAGGCATCAGGGGGGAGCGGGTAGGTCCGACTGCCAGCCTAGGGGCCCAGCTTCGCCCTTTTGTTGGGCTGACCTGGGTCACGGCCGGAGATCGTGAGTTGAAGAAGTTCGGTGGGCCGGCCCGAACCATCATCCGCCCAGGTTAGCGTCCAAAAGAGGGACGCGAACCTGGGGCACCTGACAGGTTCTGCGCTATGTGCTACGATGCCACCGATGGCGGATTCAGGGGCTCCGTTTTCTTGGCTGCGACCGAAACCAGCAAGGTCTTGAGAATCACGTACAGCACCGGGATGAAGAACAGGTTGAGAACGGTGGAGAACAACATGCCACCAACAATCGCCGTTCCCACCGAATGCCTCCCCAGTTTGCCTGCGCCGGTGGCAAAGTACAGCGGCAGTACGCCCAACAGGAAAGCGAAAGAGGTCATCAGGATGGGGCGCAAGCGCAGCTCGGCGGCCTCGATGGCAGCCTCGATGACGGAGCGTCCGCGCTCGATCAGTTGCTCGGCGAATTCCACGATCAGAATGGAGTTCTTGGCTGAAAGGCCGATCAGCATTACCAGTCCGATCTGCACGTAAACGTCGTCAACCAACCCGCGCATCGAGATGAAGGACAGCGCACCCAGCACCGCCATCGGCACTGCCAGCAGGATGATGAAGGGAAGGGCGAAGCTTTCATACTGCGCCGAGAGCGTGAGATAGACCACGAGAATGCCGAGGCCGAAGATGAGGATGGCTTTGCCGGCGGCCTCGACCTCTTCCAGTGCCAGGCCTGACCAGCTGAACGTCATGCCTTGCAGCATGTTCTGCGTGGCCAGGTCTGCCATTGCCGTCAGGCCCTGCCCCGAGCTAAATCCGGGAGCGGCAGCCCCGTCGATTTCGGCCGAGCGGAACAGGTTGAAGTGGTTGATCACCTGCGGCCCGGCGGCATCTTTCAGCGCAACGATGTTGCCCAGCGGCAGCAGGCCGTTGGCGTCGGAACGAACGTAGTACTGGCGCAGGTCCGCCGCGTTCATGCGGAAGGGCTGGTCGGCCTGCACGTACACGCGGTAGGAGCGATTGTTGAAATCGAAATCGTTCACGTACTGCGATCCCATGTAGACGCCCAGCGCCTGCGTGACCTGGCTGAGCGGCACTCCCATGGCCTTGGCTTTCTCGCGATCGATTTGCACCAGTTGCTGCGGGTCGTTGGCGGTGAAGCTGGTGAACAGCCCGGTGAGGTCCTTGCGCTGGCGGCTGCCGGCAACGATTTTGTGCGCCACCTCATCAAGGTCCTGCAACGTGTTGCGGCCCAGGTCCTGCAGTTGGAACTGGAAGCCACCGAAGCTGCCGATGCCTTGAATGGCCGGCGGCTCGAAGGCCGCTACAATGGCTCCGGGGATGGCGAAGAGCTTGGGTGCGACCCGGGCCACAATGTCGCTGGCCGCGTGCCCTTTGGCTTTGCGCAGGTCGATGGACTTCAGCGGGGCGAAGATGAGCCCGTAGTTCGACGAACTGCCGCCCGTGAGCGAGAAGCCGGGGACGGCAAAGGTGCCAAATATGTCGGGGTCGGCAAGCAGGATCTTTTCCGCCTCTCGCGAGACGTTCGTCGTATAGGAGAGCGACGCCCCCGGGGGCGCCTGTACCACCACGATGAAGTAGTTCTGATCTTCCTGCGGCACGAAGCCGGTGGGAACGTGAATATACATAAAGGCGGTGGCGGCCAGTCCGGCGAAGAACAGCGCAACCATGACGTAGCGGAATTTCAAGGTTGTGGTAATGACTTTTCCGTAGCCGGAAGCCAGGCCGCGGATAGCGCGATCGACTCCGTGCGCAAATTTGCGATACGCGGTGGAGAGCCAACCGATATGCGTCCAGTCAAACACCGAATACTTGTATTCCTCGCCGCGCAACAGGATGGCTGCCAGCGCGGGCGACAGGGTCAGCGCATTGAACAACGAGATCGCGATCGCGAATGCGATGGTCAAGGAGAATTGTTTATAGAGAATTCCGGTGGTGCCCGGGAAGAACGATACCGGCACGAATACCGAAATCAGCACCAGCGACGTCGCCACCACTGCACCCGACACTTCCTTCATCGCCGCCGAGGTTGCCGTGCGCGGATCGGTCTTGTCCGTGTCGATGTGGCGCTGCGCATTTTCGATGACCACGATCGCGTCATCCACCACCAATCCCGTGGCCAGAGTGATGCCAAACAGGGTCAGCGAATTGATGGAAAAATCGAAGATCTTGATGAAGGCGAACGTTCCGACCAACGAAACCGGGATCGTAACCGCCGGGATGATGGTCGCGCGCCAGTCCAGCAGGAAGAGGAAGATCACCACGATCACGATAAGGATCGCTTCCTCCAGGGTCCTTACCACTTCCCGCACCGAGTCGCCAACTACGGTGGTGGTGTCAAAGGCGATTACGTACTTGATTCCCGGCGGGAACGACTTCGCCAGTTCGGTCAGCGCCGCTTTGGTCTTCTTGTCCACGTCCAATGCGTTGGCATCCGAGAGCTGCTGAACACCGATACCAACGGCTTCATGGCCGCTGTACATCAGGTTCGAATCGTAACTCTCGGAACCGATCTCGGCCCGCCCAACGTCTTTCAGCTGAACGATGCCGTTGCGGGTGTTCTTCAGGATGATGTTCTCGAATTCCCTGGGATCCGACAGGCGTCCTATGACCCGCAGAGTCACCTGGAAATCCTGCTTGGGATTGGAAGGTGGGCGCCCCAACTGTCCAGCAGGGATCTCGACGTTTTGCTCCTGCAAGGCGGCGACCACGTCGGCGGCAGTCAACTGGCGCGCGGCGAGCTTTGTGGGATCAAGCCAGACCCGCATCGCATACTTGCGCTCACCAAAGATGATCACGTCGCCGACGCCCTGCACGCGCTTCAACGCGTCCTTGACGTAAACGTCGAGGTAGTTGGAGATGTACTGGTTAGAGAGGCTGTTGTCGGGCGAATAGAACCCCGCGGCAAAAACGAAGTTCGGGTTCGCTTTGGTGATGGTGACGCCGGTATTCTTAATTTCCTGAGGAAGACGGCCTTGCGCAGTGGCCACGCGGTTCTGTACGTCAACCGCAGCAATGTTCAGGTCGTAGCCGGTGCGGAAGGTCACATTGATGCTGCTGGTGCCGTCGTTGGAGCTGGCCGAGGTGATGTAGTGCATGCCCTCGACGCCATTGATCTGCTGCTCCAGCGGAATGGTGACCGCGGACTCCACCACCTGTGCATTGGCCCCGACGTAATTGCTGCTGACGTTGACTTGCGGCGGCGCCAGGTTCGGATAGAGTGAAATTGGCAGCGTAGGAATGCACACTGCGCCCGCAAGAATTATGAGGAGTGCGCAGACCGTGGCAAAAATAGGCCTTTGAATGAAAAAGTCAACCAAACGAGAAGTTCCTCTCCTGCGCCGCTCATCACGCGAAGTCTGCTGCCTATCCGATGGTGTTGCCTAGCTTGTTGGTCGAACGGGTGTACCGTCGATCAGGAACTGCGTGCCGGAGACGATGACCCGGTCACCGGGCGTCAGGCCGCCGGTTACGGCATAGTTATTGCCGACGGTGTCGCCGAGAGTTACTGCGCGCTGTTTGGCGACATGCCCGTTCCCCTGCTGGGCAGCTACGTAAACGAATGGCTGCCCGCCGATACGCGTAACCGCCAGTACCGGAACGGTTGGCGTGGGAGCCGTGCTCCAAATCACCCGCGCCTTCACCAGTTGTTCGTTGCGGAACCGGTCGAGCGAAGTGTGGATGGGCGCTTTCACCAGAACACCCTGCAAAGCGTTGTCCACCTGCTGCGAGACGAAATAAATCTTTGAACTTTCGATGAGTTCGCCGGCGCTGTTGACGATTTGCACGGGAAGGTCCATGCGGATGTCGCCGGCCCTCTCCGTGGGGATGTAAACGTACGCCTCCAACTCCTCGTTCTCGTCAACCGTTGTCAACAAGGTCTGCGACGAAACGTAGTCCCCCAAGTGCACCGGGATGTCGCCGACGATGCCGGCAAACGGGGCCTGCAGATTGTAGTAGGCAAGCTCGCGCTGCTGCGTGATCTTTGCCGCGGTGGCGGCCTCCCAGTCGGCCTTCGAATTGGCGAATGCTTGCACTGCCTGGTCATAGCTTTGCTTGCTGGTGACCCCGGATTCGTAGAGCACGCGCTGCCGCTCCAACTCGATCTTGTTGTAATCGTAGATGGCTTTCTTCTGCGCCTCAGTGCTGCGCTGCTCATCCACAGTCGCCTGTTGCTTTAACGGATCGATGGTCATCAACACCTGTCCGGGTTGCACGTGATCGCCCGACTTGACCAGGATGCGGGTGAGCGTGCCCGTCACCTGCGGCTGAATGCTGGCGGAACGCCGCGACTTCACCGTGGCCACGTATTCGTCCGCTCTGGGTACGGGTTCAAGGCTGATGGTCTGCGTCTTTACCGGCATGGGTTGCGGCGCAGGTTGTTTCGCCTCTGTACGGCTACACCCCGAGTTTGCCAATATCGCGAACAGAACCAGCACCGATTGCGCCATAACTGCAAGGGTTTTCACGGTCTCTCCTCGGCTAACAAGCATGAACAAAATGATGCTTGCCGACGCGCGAAAGGTTCACGACTTTCTTGAGTGCCCCGACATCCGCAAAATCGACACCAAACTGTTGCGGCAAAACCAGGTAGCCCATGGGGTTCGGCTGAAGACTGTTGACATGGAGAGCGTTCGCGATCAGAGCCTTGGAGCGGTAAATAATTGGATATTGTTGAAGTTGGCACTTGACTTTATCCCACGAATCGATACGATTTGTGCACGAAATAAGCGGAAACTGCGCCAGTTTCAACAGAAATGACCCCCAGGGCCGAGCCGTGCCCATCGTGTCGCTTCTGGCCGATTGTAGAGCGCTTCCACCAAGGCAGGATGGCTGCCTAGGAGAGAAGAAGCAACTGCCGCAGTAGGGAATCATCCGAGCGGTGTGGGAGAGTAGCCAGTTCTACCCCCGTTAGATCGACCAACCAAGATCAGACACGATCCGGCAATTGAATGCCGGTCCAGGAGGGAGCTATGTGTATCTATCGGAAAGCTGTTTCTAAGAATGATGCGGGAGCAACAACAGCAGTACCACCACGGGGACTTCAGGGCCGCGCGCGGACCCGGTTTTCTGGCAGCCTTCTGAGGGCTCTGCTACGCCAGTTGCATTGTGCTCCGTCCCGTTCGTTGCATGCAGCACTTAACAAACGCGAAAACAGCTGGACTCGGGTTCCGCTGCTCCGTCGACTTCTGGAAACGACGTTCTCTCTGATCTGCTTTGCGGTTTTGGGGGTGAGCTTGTCGGCCATTGCCGCCGCACAAATGGTGATGGACATCGACCACGAAGCACAGGTCAACCGACTCCATCCGGACGACTCCCCGATCATCACTTGTCCGGATGCGATGGGCAACAAATCATTGCCGGCTGGCAATTATGACTCGAATCTGCATGTCGGGGGAGAGTGCATCGCTGACGGCACGCAGGGAGATGGCATCTATAAGTATCACTGGGTCTTCATCCACAATGGCGGCGCGATCACATTTCAGGACAAGAAGCTCGACCTGTACGCCTCGTCTATCCTGGTGATGAACGGCGGCGCGCTGCGCGCGGGCACGCCGGATGACCTCGGCGCCATCGCTGGGCCGCTAACCATTCATCTGTGGGGTGCACCGGGCGCTCCCGCGATTCCGTGCGAAAAGTCCGATGGAACCAACGACCCCACCTGCGACGTCGCTACATGGAATGACTCCAACAAGATGGGCCAGATCTATCCCAGCGGGTGCAAAACTGACCCGGTGCTGGGAGACTGCTTCTACCAATACGATAATCCCAACAAGAGCGACCTCTATTTCGGACGCAAAGTGCTGGCGGTCTCGTACGGCGGGACTTTGCAGCTCTTCGGCAAGAAGGGATCCACCTTCGACGGGTTGGATCCTACGCCCTCGAGCACCGGCAAGAGTTGGACAAGATTGACGACTAATCTAGCCATGAGCGAGATGACATTTGAGGTCGCCGGGCAAGTGGACTGGACGGGTGGTGATCACGTTCTAATCAGCCCGACCGATTACCTGCCGGGCCATGCGGAAGAAGCAGTCATCGCTGACGCTGAGTATGATTCGGCAGCTGATAGCACCAGCATCACGATCAGCGGAGTCGTTCTGGACACTGGAAAGTTTCTGGAGGGAGGCGTGCGCTTTCCACACAATGGAACGGCCTATCCCGTGCCAGCGGACGTCAAAGCCAAGCTGGAACTCGATCGTGACGTGGTCGACACTCGCGCAGCAGTAGCGCTGCTTTCGCGCAGCATCCGCATCGTCTCAGAGGGCAATACCGGTCCGAATACTTCGAACGGCACCGATCCCTACTTCCCGCCTACCGTGGGCAACTACTTTGGCGGTCATGTGATCTTTCGCCAGGGATTTAAGCAAGTCCAGTTACAAGGTGTTGAGTTCCGCCAGTTAGGACAGGGCGGACTGATGGGCCGCTATCCGGTGCACTTCCACATGGACCGCAAGGTCCCGCCGGATACCTTCGTAAAAGACTGTTCGATGAACGAGTCGATGACGAGATGGATCACGATCCACGGCAGCCAAGGCGCGCTGCTGGCGCGCAATGTAGGGTGGAAGTCCATCGGCCACGGGTTCTTCGTAGAAGATGGTACGGAAACCGACAATAAGTTTTACGCCAACATCGGCGTTCTGGCGCGCGCAGGAGTACAAAACATTCAGAAC
>Ga0209385_1000235_pt1 | contig 22224 bp, 22 predicted proteins | sample NGEPerB_FD_184506 | JGI IMG/M metagenome (GOLD analysis project Ga0209385, IMG submission 184506) | Arctic peat soil microbial communities from the Barrow Environmental Observatory site, Barrow, Alaska, USA - NGEE PermafrostAB12-B... | ecosystem: Environmental > Terrestrial > Soil > Wetlands >... | reverse complement strand
ATGGCGAACGAGCGTTCCGCTATTGCCATCACGACGCCGGGCACGCGATCGGCAGCGTTGCGGTGTCCGCTGCTGGGCTCGGCTGGGAGACGAGGCTGCTTGAGAGCGTCACCGACGCCGAACTGGCAGTGCTCCTGGGTGTGAACATCCAGGCCGGAGTTGAGGCCGAACACGCCGACTGCCTCATGGCCGTCTTCGCGCAGGGAGCGAGCTTCACGATTGAGGAGCAGAAGCTGTTCGCCATTCCGGGTACGGTATCGGAGGAGGTGCGTGGCGCGCGTTGGTCTGGAGCGCCGAACCGCCTGAGCAGCGATCATCATCTGTGGCCCGTCATCGATGAGGTGGCCGCTGCAACGGAGAAACGCTCGCAACCTGGCGAGGCGTTCTGGTCTGCAGGCGCCTTCGAGAAGCACTCCCTCAAGGTCAGCGACTCGGCGCTGCCGCTTCGACATATCATCCACCAGCGGCGCAGCGCAGTCGCACTCGACGGCCAGACGGGCCTCACGCGCAACGCCTTTTACAAGATTCTGCTGAAAGTCATGCCGGGTTTACGGCAGGTCCCGTTCACGACGCTGCCGTGGCGCCCGTGCGTGGATCTCCTGCTATTCGTCCACCGCGTGGCGGACTTACCACCCGGCTTGTACGTCCTTTTGCGAGATCCCGCGCGGAGAGAGGCGCTCGAGGGAGCGATCGATCGGGCTTTCGCGTGGACGCGAGCGGAGGCGTGTCCGACGTCCTTGCCCCTCTTCTTGCTCGAGGCTGGGGATGCGCGTCGCGTCGCACAACAGACGAGCTGCGATCAGGCAATCGCCGCAAACGGGGTCTTCGCGGCGGCGATGCTCGCCGAGTACCGCGCGTCCCTCGAGGCGTTCGGGCCGTGGCACTACTGCCGCCTGTATTGGGAGACGGGCGTCATCGGTCAGATCCTCTACCTCGAAGCTGAAGCGAGTGGTCTCCGTGGCACCGGCATCGGATGCTTTTTCGACGACCTCACACACCGGGTGTTCGGGCTCACCGGCGACCGGTTCCAGGTGCTCTACCACTTCACCATGGGCCGGCCGGTCGACGATATGCGCCTCCAGACGCAGCCACCGTATCAGCACCTCGCGCGTCCTGGAGGGGGGAACGATCTGGGAGATCCATCCGATCACAAAGATCGAGGTGTGTAAGAGCGATGCGTGGGTGGATCTAGAGACCCTTCCATCAAGGGTCAAGCTCAGCGGCACGCCGCGCTTCCGCGCTAGAGCACCTCGCTCCTCGTTCCGATGATGGGGTCACCCTTTCCGAGAGTGCATTCCCGATATTACTTGACCATGACGAAGCTCATCTTGAACGGTTCGTGGCGCGCAGCGCGCGGGAACGGGTCAGGCCTGAAGGCGCACTTTCTGCCGGATCGCCGCGAGGTGGTGGGCGAGGTGGGCCACCGCGCCGATGGCGCCGCCCCCCATCGACTCGACGCTGTCACCCGCATGCGTCTCGATCGCTTGGCGCAGCCTCGCGTGGCGCTCGGGAAGCTTCATCCGCAGGGCCTTCCATGTCGCGTGGTCGACGGTCTTGACGCTCCAGGTCTTACCCCAGTCGTGGGATTTCCTGACACCGCTGATCCAGTCGGCCGCCGCGTCGCATGAGTACACGATGTGCTGAACGTGCGCCGCGATCGAGGTGCCGCCGGATTCCAGGAACACCTGTGCGGCGCTCAGCGCGCCAACCGTCGCAACGAGACCCACCCCGGGCCCCGAATCGGTGAAGTAGCCGAAGGTCGCGCGGCCGTCGAAACCCTCCTTGAGGGCGGCGAGAAGCTGGGCAGTGACGTCGGACATCTGGATCGAAGACACGGGGGCCTCCTCTTGTTGACCTAGCCGGCAGATGGGAGCGTCTCGTTGAATGTTGAACGTCGCCTAGGCAGCATTAGCTTCGGCGTTTCAATGTAGTCGCCTCTTTGAACGCTGTATCACATAGCTCAGAGTCACGAGACCGCTTGAAAAGACCTGGCTGTGGGTGAGTGTCAGGCGGAGCGCTCGACCGAGCGGGGGAGGGGCGAGAGACACGCCTTGCCCGATGAGAACGGGGCTAATCCCGACCTCCACTGTGTCGACCAACTCCGCTTCCGCCAGGCTCCGAAACAGCACTCCGCCGCCGACCAGCCATGTATCCTTGCCTTCGGCTGCTCGCAAGTCGCCAATAGCAGACACGATGTCGCCGGGAATAAGGGTGACCTCGGGGCAAGCCGACCCCTGCAAGGTGGTCGAAATGACGTAGTTCTGTACGCCCGGCATCCTCCGCACATCCTGGCGCACGCCAGCCTCATACGTATGCCTACCCATGAGCGCCGTGTCGATGCTCTCGAAAAACGGCCGGGAATCGTAGGCCGGATCCATCGTGAGAAACGAGGTCCCGCCGCCGATGTCTGCAATAAAGACGTCAAGACTCATGCCGACTCCATAGCGAACGCGACGCATGGTCACCTCTTTGGCCGTCGTCATCCTCGACCTTTGGCGATGGTGTCGAACGATGTCAAGCTCAGCGGCGAGCGCAAGCGAGTCCGCCGGAACGAACTGTTCGGCGGCAGGGGGATCACTTCAGCTTACCCAGCGGACTCGCTTGCGCTCGCCGCTGAACTCGGTACACATGACAGCTCCCACTCGACCGCATGGCTGCTGGCGCCTGGCACGTGCCCGCCATCGGCGCCCTCGGCGTTGCCGGGCGCCGACGGGGCTTCAAGATCGGTATTGCTCGGTTAATGGAAGGCTCTATAAGGGCCTCATTCGTCTATTCGAATCCGACCCTCGCCTCCCTCCTTGTCTCCTCCGAGTAGGCCCCGCCGGAAGGCCAGCGCGACCGCCTCGGCCTGGCTGTGGACCTCCAGCCGCCGGAGGAGCCTCTGAATGTGGCTCCGGACCGTCGCGTGGGAGAGGCCGAGGCGGGCCGCGATGTTGACCGAGCCGTAGCCCGCCGCGATGAACTCCAGAACCTCGTGCTCGCGGCGGGTCAGGGTCACGCTCGCGTGCCGCTCGACCGCCGGACCCGCCGGGGGCTCGGGCTTCGGCGCGACGACGGAGCGCAGGCGCGTCAGGATGGTCGCGAGGGCGGCTCCGTCCCCTTGCTCGAAGAGGTGGACGAGGCAGCGATAGGCGGCCCCGGGCGAGGGGACCGCGACCGTGCGCGTCACGAGGCGGAGCGGCGTGCCGTCGCGGTGGCGGACGTCCATCACGAAGGGCACTACCGTCTCACCGCACAAAGACGCGACGGCAACGCCGCAGTCCTGGAAGCAGCAGATGTTTCCGAAGATATCGTGCCCCGCGAAGACGTCGTAGCAGTTCCTGCCGAGGGCGTCGCGGGACGTCCAGCCAAGGAGGGCCGCCACCGCGTCGTTCCAGTAGACGATCCGGTGGCGGCGGTCGATGCCGCACGCCGCGGCTGCGGCTTCAGCAATGAGGTCGAGGGCGTCGTCGTCGACGCGAACCGCGCTGGCTCTCATGGGTCACCCCAGACCGGCGGGCGCGGCCCCTTCGCGGGCGTCGGTGACTGAGACTCAATATGATCTCGGGCTCCCGCGCTGTCAAGACAAGGCACATTCCGGCGTAAGCTTGATTTCGCACGGGAGAGAGGCCCGACCATATCGCTTCACGAGTGGCATGATGAAGGAGCGTGTAGGGGCGCAATGGAAATTGCGATGCCCTTTGGCGCGCACAGACCAGCGGTTTCGTCATCGTTCGCATGCCCTGCGGGCACACGTCGGCCCACTCCAGCGTCTTCGTGACGGCCCTTCCCGTCTGGCCAGAATGCCTGTCTACGGGCCGGAATTGAGGAAGAAACCGAGGGCGTGAGTCTGGTCCTACGCGCCACAGCGCCCCGCAATTCCCATTGCACCCCTACAGCTCCGATCATCTCCAGGCCATAGCCGAGGCGGCTCATGGAAAGCGCCGGTGGTACGGCCATGTCGGCCATCCCTGCCATCGAGTGTAGGGGCGCAATGGGAATTGCGGTCACTCCCGTGTCGCGCAGCTTTCCGAGAGCGGACCCGAGAGCGAGGCCGAGAACGTGCGAGGCGCGCAGGAGCGCGGGCAGCGCCGCTGGAGAACTGCCGCCTCGCGGCGGTCAGGAAGAGTACATGAAGGGCCCCCGTCCGGCCAGAATGCCCGTCTACGGGGCGGGGTCAAAATACCTCGGCCGCACCCAGAAAGAGACAGGATGGCTCCGGTTTCACGCTCCACAGCCCCCGGCAATTCCCATTGCACCGCCACATCCTGTGGGAATCGCTCACTCCTTGAGGAGCCGGACGACGTCCTGTTCGATGGCGGCGAGATCGTCCTCTCCCTCGTGCCGCGCGCGCAACCGTCCCTCGCGATCGACGACGAAGGCCACGGGCAACCCAAGAATGCCCCCCCAGAGCTTTGCGATCTTCGCGTCCGCAAGGGCGAGCCGGTAAGTCGTCCCGTACGTTCGACGAAAGTCGCGGACGGGTGTTGGAGATTCGTCTAGGGAGATACCGACCACTTCGAGGCCCTGCGTCCGGTACTTCGAACGGAGCCGGTCGAACCTCGGGGCCTGGGAGCGGCACGGCGCGCACCACGTCGCCCAGAAATCGACCACGACAACCTTGCCATGCAGCGAGGCGAGGTCCAGGGGCGCTCCGTCGAGGTCGACGAGAGAGAGCGCCGGCGCCGGGCCGCCGATTCTCGGCGGGGGCGCGTCCGCGGCCTGAACCGGGAATGCGAGAAAGCCCGCGAAAGCCACGGTGCGGATCAGGAACCCGAGCGTGCCCGCCGCCCTCTCACCCATTGCTGGCTTCGGACGGGTAGCCCTTCTGGACCCAGTCCTGGCCGAAGTTCTTCGGAATGTAGAGGACCTTGACGCGGGTGAAGCCGGCCGCCATCAGCATCGTCCACGGCTTCTCGAGGTTCGGGCACCGCTCCCAGGGGCAGCAGCCGCAATAGAGGACGATCGAAGTCGTCTTGGAGAGCGCCGAGACGGCCTTTCGGAGTGCGTCCACCGCTGCTGAATCCACGCCGGGCCCCGCGTACTGCGAACCGGGGATGTGGGCCTGGCTGTAGAGGACGCGGAATCCGACGTTGAACATTACGGGCTTTTCCGCACCGAGCGTCTGCAGGAGTTTCGCGAGTTCCTCCGGTGTCGTCCGCTCGGCACTCGGCCAGGAGGGGGTGGCCTTCGCGGCCGGAGCCGGTCCCTCGCACCGGGCGATGCTCGGGAGAAAGGTGACCAGCGCGGCGAGAATCAGTGAAGCCGCACCCGTGTTTGCCGCGCGGCGGTTGCGGCGGTGGTCGAGACTCGTGGGCATGGGGACCTCCATCTCTCTTCCCGTTCTGGCCCGGGGGCAGCACCGGCGATGCAAACGGCCGGTTCGATACGATACTCACGAGGTAGCGGGCGGTACAGGAGGCTCTTGTGGCGTCCGGACAGAATCCCGCTCAACGGGACTGGGACTCAGAGGGCGTCACCCTGGTCTCTGCGCGCCATAGCCCCCGGCAATTCCCATTGCGCCCCTACAGCGGGCGTTATTTCTCGAGCTCCATGACGACGTCCACCGGGGCGCCGATGCGCACGGTGATGTTGACGGTCTTCGTCTTGTAGCCGGGGCGCGCGACGGTAATTGTATGCGTGCCGGGATCTGTCACGACGCCGCGTGGGTTCGCGGCGAGGTCCTCGCCCGCGCCGAGGTACTTGTCGTCGACGTAGACGGCCGCGTCCTCGGGCGTGACCTTGAACCTCATGCGTGCGCGGTTGCCCGCGGGGCGGGGAAGGGGCTCGGGCCTGGCGTCAATCCGCTCTTCGGGCACCCGCTCGCGATCGTTCCATCCGTCGTCACGCGGCGCGCGCTGCGGAACGACACGCGGCGCCGGCGGGGCCTCTTCCTCCGCCTCGGAACCGCTTCCATCTCCCTCGCCGTCACCGCCCGTCACGACGTAGACGCTCGGGCCTCCCCACCACCACGAGGAGTAGAAGGGGTCCCAGCCCCACCCCCAGCCATACGGGTAGTAACCCGAGCCGCCGCGGCGATACACACCGCCGTGCCAGCCGCCGCCGTGAGAACCGCCGCTGCGCCAACCGCCGCCGTGGGAGCTGCTGACCCGGCTTCCGCCGCTGGAGCGGCTCGCGCCACCAGAGTGGCTCGACCCGCCGGAATGACCACCGCCGCCGCCATGCCCAGAACTGCCGCGGGCCTCCGCCGCCTGCGGGGCTAGTGTCACGGCCGCTGCGAGGGCAGCCATCGCGATCAGAGAGGGGCGAAGGAAGCGAGGAGAAGCGTTCGTGACCATCTTGAGACCCCCCGGACGAGATTTCGGTCCTCCATCCCTAATAAACGTCGGGACCGGAAGAAAGATTCCAGCGAAAACACGAGTTTGGGGCCTCGAGCACGAAGTTTTCCGCGGTAACGCGGAGTTTCTCGCGTCGGATACCAGCGGGTCGGACGGTGCGGCCGCGCCCCAGCCCTTCCTGCCGGAGTACGTCGAAATCTCCGTCGTCGCAAGCGCGCCGGCCTTCGTCTTGTCGATCCGATGAAGACGGTTAGAAGCTCCTCATCCTGCGACGGTTAGCACGAGGCGGTTCGCCCGGCGCCGTGCAGTCTCCAGCGCCCAGTAGTCCCGGACCAACGCGCTCTGAGCCATCCACCCCGGCTCTAGGCTGCCCGAACGCCGCTCCGGAGCATGTAGACCGTGCGGTTTGATCGCCGCTTCTCGACGGCCATCGTCGGTGCGGTAAGGATTGCAGCGGGCTTTGAAACGGAGGTGTTTCGTACGACTCGGGTTCTCCACTGTGCGGCTGCCGGCACCGGCAACGGGCGCGGCTCGCGCTCGGGAGCGCCCATCGAGTCCAGGCCGCCGTCAATGCCCTGTCGAGGGAGGCGGCGCCAGCGCCTCTCACAATCACCAGCACGGCAATGGCTGAGCGTTACGATTCCCTGACAGGCACCGGGCCGCGTCGAGAGGTCTGACGGGCATCTGGTTTGCAACGCCTAGTGGTCGGATGGAAGCTCTGCAAAGAATACAGACGTTCCGATCGGCGAAGGACTTGAGTGCACGGGAGATCCCATGAGCCCGTTTCACGATCTCGACCAGCGTTGCGGCGGTCCCGTTCCAACCGAAAGTGCGCGGAGTCTGCCGTCCCCCGGCCATACGCCAGTGGTCGGCGGGCGCCCCGGCGCGAATACCAAGGCTGGGGTCATTTCTCTCCCCCGGTTCGTGCGGCTGCTCTCGCTGGGCGTCCTCGGCGTTTCCCCGCGGCACCGAACGGTCCGGTGACTTGGCCTTTCGCTTCCGCCAGAGCCGCTTCGATGGCGTCTCTCTCCCGATCGGCCAAAGTGTGAGAAATCCGAGGACGTGACCCTGATCTCTACGCGCCGCAATTCCCATTGCAGCCCACAGGTTTACACGGCCCAGCGAGGCGCGAGTGTCGGGCGGGAAGTCCCACCCGATCTAAGTTGACGCCGACGGTGACCGGGGCGCACCCGTTCTACGTGCGCGTCTTCTCCCCATCGAACGACCTCAACAGGTCCGCGAGATCGTCCGCATGCTCCTCCTCCTGCCCGAGGATCCATTCGAAGAGACGGCGGGTCGTGGGATCCGTCTCGCCCACGAACGCGATCATCTCCGTGTACGACTCGATCGCGATGCGTTCGGCGATGAGGTCTTCCTTGATCATGTCCACGAGGGTCGTGCCCTCGCGGTACTCGGTGTGGCTCTTCGAGAGGAGGTGGGAGGGGTCGAGGTCTGGCTCGCCGCCCAGCTGGCGAATCCGCTCCGAGAGCCGGTCCGCGTGCGCTTGCTCCTCGTTCGCGTGCTCGAGGAACTCGGCCTTAACGGGGTCGGCGTGGATGCCGTCGGCCATATAGTAGTGCCGCTTGTAGCGCAGCACGCACACGATCTCCGTCGCGAGCGAGACATTGAGCAGTTTGACGACGGTGTCCCGGTCACCGCGGTAACCAAGGGTGACGGCCCCATCTTCGATCTCGCGCCGGGCGCGCCGCCGGAGCTCCGTGACGTCGCTCAGGAAGGTGCCTGGTGCCGCGGCGCGCTTCGAGGCATCGGCGGACCTGGTCTTGCGGCTCATGAGGCACGCGCCTTCGACGTGGTCGTCCCCGTCGTCGTGACCGTGTTCTCGGCAGTCTTCTCCGTGGGGTTGTCCTGCGCCGTGGCGGCTGCGCCGCCCAGGAGCAGGACCGAAACAGCGGCGGCGAACATGCTGCGATTCATCTGGTCCTCCTGAAGTGTCTGATGCAGCGGCCGTGCCAGCGTCAGGCCCGGACGACGTCCGGCACGGGCGCCTGCGCGGCCTCGAGGCGCCGCCCCGCCTCCTCCCAGTCGGCCGCCGCGAGGAAGGCGTCGATGTAGTCGGCGCGCCTCGTCCCGTAATCCGTGAGATAGGCGTGCTCGAAGAGGTCCATCACGAGGACGAGCGGGCAGCCGGCGAGCGCGCCGCGGTCGTGCTCGTCGATCCAGACGTTGAAGAGCCGGTGCGCGAGCTGGCGCGCTCAGTCCAGCGTGTCAAGACTCGCCTCGTAGGTTCGCGCGCGCACGTCGGCCCATTTCAGCGCCTTGCGCGGATCTTCGGGACCGCCCTTTCAGGCTCCTTTTCGAACAGCACGGGTAGCAGCCGCTCTGCATCGAGATACTCGATGCGAAGCCGTGAATCCGTCGGGCTTCCCACACGCCCGCGACCATCGACTCCTTCACCCGGCACGGTGGTTGCTGCCCTTTTCTAAGCGGAGGCATCTCATGCCGAATCCCACGAATCCCGACAAGAACCAGCCCGTTCCGCCGGTAAAACCTGCTGTGCCGCCTGTAAAGACTGGGCCTGTGCAGCAGCCCGCGAAGACGGCACCCGCGCCGCCTGTGCCGCCCGCGAAGACCGCGCCCGCGCAGCCTCACAAGCCATAGCGCGTTCAGGCCTTAGACGCCGCCGCTCTCGGAACGGCGGCGTCTTTTCGGCCATTCGCCTCTAAGCCGCCCGAGCTCCACTCCGAAGGATGTAGACGGTGCGGTTCGAGCGCCGTTTCTGGATGGTCAGCGAGGACTGGTCCCGAAGAACCGCGCGCTGAGCCATTACGCCGGGGACGCCTTCTAGGAAAAGGCCGATTACTCGAACCTAAACCGCCGTACCGACAGAATGCCCGTGTGCGGACCGGGATCGGGAAGAAACCGAAGACGTGACTCTGGCCTCTACGCGCCACAGCCCCGGCAATTCCCATTGCACCCCTACAACGCGGTATAGCACCCCGCAATTCCCATTGCGCCCTCAAACTCCCTTACACCAGACGGCTGGAGGCGTGGAGCGCCGACCTCGTCCGGGCGACCCCCGGCTACGGTTCCACGACTAGCTTCCAGGTCGGGTCGGGTTCGTATTCCGTGGCGGCCGCAGCCAGTTCGGCCGTCTCCTCTCCCAGGTTCTTCTCGTACACACGGCCCTGCTGATTGACGATGAACGTCATGACTCCCGAGCTTTCCCACTTGTCGGGGTACGCAATCAGGGCGAAGCCGGCGATCATGTTGCCGTTGATCAGGTAGCTGAACTTGCCGCCCGGAGCGTGGGGTCCTTGGGCCTTTAGGATCCTGAAGAAATATCCGTGATAGGGAGAGCGCTTCTTCGCTTCGCCGCTCTTGGCCATGCCCGGGGTGTACCCTTCGGCCCGTTCCTGCGCGATGAGGCTTCCGAGCGGACTGGGCTTCCCTCCCTCGGGAACCTCCCAGAACAGCCCGTCCCGCTTCCCGGGGGTGCTGATGAAGCGCTGCGCGTAGACGGCAAGTCCGTCGCGGGCGGTGTCCCGCGCCTCGGTAAAGTACTCCCACTGCGCGACGACGTAGGCACGGCAGGTCATGATCGTAGAGAGCTCGTTCTCGCCGATCCTCCGGCTGAGGATCTCGTCGAGGCCGGCCGCGGTATCGAAGCGCCACTTCCGACCATCTTTGACGATCGGGATCGGCGACGGCCAACGGTCTTCGCCCACGACCAGGGTGTACTTTGCGTCGTCGACCTTCTCGAGCGTCGCGCCTTTCTCCAGCCGTTCGCCGAAACCCCTTAGAGCAGCAACGTCCTCGACGGCGTCGCCCGAGAGCAGCTTCTCGCGCTCGGGCCCGTAGATCGCCGATAGCTTCTCCTGGTCCGCTGTCTTCACGGCCTCAATCAGCGCCTGCACGGCCTCCTGGGGGGTGGGGAAGAGCCTTTGCTTCGGCGCCTTCGCGTCCGCGGCCGGCGCCGGGCCAGCGAACAAGGCGAATGCCAGGACGAACGGCGCGATTGTGGCCGCCGCGAAGCTCCTGGTCTCCGTTTCGCGGTTCATCGGCGTCTCCCTTCCGCAGGCCGGGCAGGCGCTTGCGGCCGCTGAGGCTGCGCCTGCGCTCGGCTGGCCTGGCCCCGCTGGCTTGCCGCGCGCGGATCGAACCCGCCGCGAGCGGGGGTGAATGCCGGGGTATTCGGCGCGTGGATGGCAGTGGGGGCCTGCGGAACGTGTCCGCGGTACCCGTTGAGTCTCGGGTCGGCGGTGTTGAAGTTCCGCGCCAGGATCTTGTTCTGGACCGCCCCGCGGTCAGGCGAAGGCGGCGGACCACCTATGCCTCGAGCGGCCCGGCGGAAATTGTCGAAGCTCGCCCCGCGGTGCACGTCATCGTAGCGGCCCAACGCCTGGTAGTTCACGCGCCGTTGGACGACGCGTCTGTCGACCGTGATGTTGCGGTAACCGTTATTGACGTAGGCGTTGTTGAGGTGGACGAAGGGTCGGCTGCGCTCCATCCATCCGCGGCCCTGGTCCCAGCCGTGATAGAAGACTCGATGCCCGCGCCAGTCGAAGTCGTAATTGAGCCACGCGCCGATGAGGAAGCGGGCGGGGAAGAACAGCGGCGCGCGGGAGAAGAAGACGACCGCCGGGTCGTACGCAGGCACGAAGAGGTACTGGGGCTGAGCCGGCCAGAGCTCGATCTCGCCGCCGGAGTCGACCACCTGCATCTCGGGGGTGGTGATGAGGTTGCCTGCCGCCCGCGCCTGCGCTCGGAGGTGTTGCACCGACGTCATCACGTCCGTCGACTGGTTGACGTAAGCCTGACCGAGCGCGGTCGCCCAGTCGAGCTTGTCGGCCATCATCTCCAGGACTTCCGGGTAGTGGGCAACCGCCTTGACGCTGACGTCCCACGGCTGGCCGTCGACGTCGTCCGCGTTGGCATCGTCGCGAACGAAGCGGGCCGCCTGATCGACCTGGTCCGGGAACGTCGCGGCCACCAGGACCTGGGCGAGCAGGGGATCGGGGTAGAGCGCGATCGGAGCGAGCAGGTTGTCGAGCTGGTCCGGCGAGAACAGCTCATAGCCTGCGTCGTCCTGGGCCAGGAGGGGCGGGGCCAAGACCATCAGCGAGAGAGCGAGCGAAACAGCCAGATTCTTCCCCATGGCGTGCGCCCCCTTACATTCTGGCTCTCATGCTAGTTCAAAACCGAGGAGCCGGATCGGACGAATCCCCAGGTCCGAAGCGAGGTACTACCCCGAGCGGTTTGGGAGGCGTTCTCGAGGTGTCGTTAGCGGAAGCCACCAGACGACGGTCGACTCCTTCATCCGAGTCACCGGCGGTGGCCGCCACCGTGTGAGCCGCCACCGAAACTATGGCCGCCACCGGTGCTGCGCACGCCTCCGCCACGGCTGAAGCTATGGGAGCCGCCACCGCCGCCGAAACTACGCCCGCCACTGCTTGGCGCTGACATTCGCGGCGCAAAATGGTAACGCTGTATCGGAGCCGAATACCGCTGCGCCGAAGCCGAATAACGCTGTGCCGGAACCTGTTCGCGTTGCGCACCATGGAAGCTTCGCCACTGTCCCTCGGTTGTGTGCCCCGCGCTCCACGGTGTCGCGACGCGAGCGCCCTGCGTCACCGAACGGCTTCCGTACGTTGACACCGTCCCGGATCCAAACCGGTTCCAGCTTCCCGTGCCGACCGATCGGGCGGAATTGAAGCTTCCCGATCTTGCCATCGTGCTCCGGGAAGCCGGCGAGGCAGACTGATACCTGGCGGCAAGCCGACCGTTCGGGTACGAGACTCCCAACCGGTGGCCCGGGTCGTGGCGCCACGGTGCTCTGCCGATAAACCCGCCAGCCAAGAACCGACCGTGGAAACCATGGTGTCGGAAGAAGGCGCCGTTGACGAACACCGAACGGCCAAACCAGTTCGGGCCCCAGCCCCAACCCCAGCCGCGCCAACCCCAGCCGTCCCAACCGCCGAAGCAGAATCCGATGTCGATCGCTGGACCGAACCCAGAGCCGTAACCGGCGTAAGCGAGCGGCGGATAGTGGCCCCACGCCGGGGGTCCCCAGACATACTCTGGATCATATTCCGGCACGTAGATCACCTGCGGATCGGCCGGTACAATCTCAATGATCGCCCGCGCGTCCTGTGTCTCGGTCGTAACCGTCTGCTGCGGAGTGGAAGAGAGCTTGCCGTTGGCCTGCGCCCGTGCGCGCATCCGCTGCACCGCTTCCATGACGTCCGACTGCTGCGCGAGGAAGGCGTTGCCCAATGCCGCTGTCCATTGGACGTCCTGGTTCAGCGTCGCCACCACGTCCGGAAACGCCACCAAGCCCTGTACGCTCGCGTCCCAATTCTGCTGCCGAGCTGCATCCGTCAGTTGCTGACCCCTCAGACGTCCGTTTCGTTGCAGCCACTGCTGCGCCTCAACAACCTCCAGCGGATAGGTGCTCGCTACCAGGACCTGACTCAGCAGCGGATCGGGATACAGCGCGATGGGCGCCACCAGGTCAGCCAATTGCTCGGGACCTAGAATCTGGGTCTGGACCGATTCCTGGTTCCCAGAGACCTCTGCCGTCGGCGCCTGCTCCTGAGCCATCAACAGAAACGGAATTCCCGACATAGCCGCCAAAACACAGACCTGCCGCGCCATTCGGTATGCCATCTCATACCTCCCGCTGATCCACCTTTATAAATGCGCAGCTACCGAGTTCGCACGAGGCCAGTGGCAGGAACGCACTGGAAAGGGGAGCGATCCGGATAGCGGAGGCCATTGTCGAGGGCGGCATCCGTCCGGCGCTGCGGAATGAAAGACGCTCGCGAACAGTGTGTAGCATTGCGTTCGGCCCGAAGGGAGCCCGTGCCAGGACGCAGCAACGTCTGTGCCACGGCAGTGTCACCGGATGGGTACGCGGAGGGAGTTTATGGAGGGCAGACCCTCAGTTCCTTGATCCTGCGACGGTTAGCACGAGGCGCTTCGCGCGGCGTCGTCCGGTCTCCAGGGCCCGGTAGTCCCGGACGAACGCGCCCTGAGCCACCTACCTGGGGATCTGAGCTGGCTCTCTAAGCTGCTCGAGCACCGCTCCGGAGGAGGTAGACGGTGCGGCTCGAGCGCCGCTTCTCGACAGCCAGCGAGGTCTCGTCCCGGAGGCTCGCGCGCTGAGCCATTACTCCGGGGACCCTTCATGGAAAAGGGCCGATTACTCGAACCTAGATCGCCGTCCGGCCAGAATGCCCGGGTACGAGGCGGGATCAAAACGCCTCGGCGGAGACGAGAAAGAGGCAGAATGGCTTCAGTTCCACGCCCCACACACCCCCGGCAATTCCCATTGCGCCCCTACACGGCTGCGAATTTCGAGAGAACCCGACATCCCGTTCGCTCGGGCATCGCGTTTGCTGTCGCCGGCTCATGAGCTGGCTCTTGCTCCTCGGCCTCGCCGCCCTCGTCGCCGCCGTCGCGGCCGTCACGGGCATCAAGCCCAAGGAGGCGAGGCCCGTGGCCCACACCCGCATGATGGGGATGGCCCGATTCGTCCTGGGGGTCGTCGCGATCTTCCTGGTCTACCTGGCCTTCCGCCAGGCGGGCTGATCCGCGGGCCCTCGGGCCCTGAATCCGGCGGAGTACGCTTTACAAGGGGACCGGAAGACGTCTCCAGGCGCGCGGCACGCTCCGAGCGTTCCGCCCGGGAACGGCCGAGCGCCGGCTTCGGATGGCGGCCGGCCCGCTGGCAAGAGGACTGCGGAAACGGCGTTGCCTAAAGGGGCGCAATGGAAATTGCGGCTCGCGCTGGCGCGCGCAGACCAGTGTCGTCGCGATCACTCGCGAGTCCTGTAGGTGATAAGGCACTTACCCTGCGACGGTTAGAACGAGCCGGTTCGCCCACCGTCGTCCGACCTCCAGCGCCCGGTAGTCCCGGACCACCGCACTCTGAGCCATCCACCCGGGGATCCTTCAGGAAAAAGGTCGGTCTCTCGAACCTAAACCGCCGCCGGGAGGGAATGCCCGTCTTAGCTGCCGGGATTGAGGGAGAAACCGGGCTTGTGACTCTTGTCTCTACGCGCCACGAGCCCCCGGCATTCCCATTGCGCCCCTACAGCTGCAACGAGGTTCTGGTCGGAGCGCTCGGTCAGGGAGCGACTTGTCGAATGGGCGCTCGCCCCTTTTCGATCCCAGCTTTAGCCGGAGCAATGATCGCGAGGGCTCCGGATCGTACGCGGTAGTGAAGCGGGCTCTCCATCACGGTCAGCTCCCCGTCCATCGCGACACGCACGCGCCGGCGCCGCGTCTCGATCGAGACCTCCCGTGTGCAGAGGACGTCGAGATCCTCGGTGGTCCGGAGCCGGCCAAGGAGCGTCCGGACCGCGAGTAAAAGCATCCGCCTCGGGCCGAGCGGGTGGGTGATGTAGAGGGCGAAGGCGCCATTTTCGAGGCACGGTGCGCCGCGCAGGCGGAAGGCCTCGATCTGGTAGGCGTTATTGGCGACAAACAGCAGTGGCGTGCGCCGTAAGATCTCTCGCCCATCGGCGACAAGACGCAGCGTGAGGAACCGGCTTGGCCGCGAGATCGCGAACGCGGCAGACGCGTACGCCGCCAGCCGACTTCGCCCGAAGCGGGCGTAGACCTGCTCCCTGTCTTTCAGGATATCCGGATAGAGGCCGAGGCTCGAGTTGTTGAGGAAGAAGCGGCCATTGACCTCACCGACATTGATGCGAACGACGTTTCCCTCAAGCACGGTTCGGGCCGCCGCTTCCAGATCGAGAGGGATGCCGAGGCTGCGCGCGAAATAGTTGAACGTGCCCATGGGCAGGACGCCAAGCGACCTATGTGAGTCGACGAGCACGGAAGCCACCGTTCTGACCGTCCCGTCGCCTCCTCCCGCCACGATCGTGTCGCCGCTCTCCGCCAGAGCCTGACGGGTCAGCCGCGCCACCGCGTCGCCGCCGCCCACGGCCCGCAGGATTCGGACGTTCGCGCCCGAGCGAGCAAAGATTTCTGCCAGCCGCTTCGAATCGGCTTCCTTGCCCGCCGCGCCCGACTCCTCGTTGAGGATCACGTGCAGCGTCGGTCTTTCTGGCATGAGAGACTGAGCCTTCTGAAAAGGATACTCCATCTCTCCGATCTGCACTTCGGCCGGATCGATTCGGCGACTCTCGATCCTCTTCTCCAGGCCGCCCGGGAGATCCGTCCCGACGTCGTTGCGATTTCGGGCGACCTGACGCAGCGCGCCCGCCGCGGCCAGTTTCGGCAGGCGCGCGAGTTCCTCCAGCGACTCCCTGGCGCGTTGATCGTCGTCCCCGGCAACCACGACGTGCCGCTTTACAATGTTTTCGCCCGTTTCGTGTTTCCGCTGGCCAACTACTGCCGCTACATCAGCGGCGACCTCGAGCCTTTCTACGCCGACGACGAGATCGCCGTCGTGGGGATCAACACGGCGCATTCGCGTACTTTCAAGGGGGGACGCGTGACGCGGCGCCAGATCGCGCATCTTCGCGAGCGGCTCTGCCATGTCCCTCCGCAGATCACGCGGATCGTGGTCACGCACCACCCGCTCGACCTTCCCGAGGCCTATGAGGACAAGGAACTCGCGGGGCGCGCACGCGATACGATGGAGGCGCTTGTCGCCTGCGAAGCGGACGTGCTGCTCTCGGGGCACCTGCACGCGTCCCACGCCTGTGGCGCGACCGGGCGGCACCAGATCCGCGGCCACTCCGCGCTGATCGTCCAGGCGGGCACGGCGACCTCGACACGCGGGCGCAAGGAGCCTAACTCCTTCAACGTTATCCGTGTGGACCGACCTCGCATGGACGTCGCGCGGTACTCCTGGGTGTCCGAGAGGGCCACGTTCCTGCTAGCCGAGAACCGGGGTTTTGTCCACGCGCCGTCGGGCTGGCAACCGGTATCGCCTGAGGCTTCGGAGCCCGAGATACCGGGTTCGTGACCGGCCGCGTTGAGGAGTGGGGGTGGGCCAAGAAGTTCGAGGCTGGTAGGTAGGCTCTGTTAGGCAGCAGCGTGGAAGTCCAGAACAGCCTGTGCCTCGCCAGAAGCTGTGGGGGCGCAATGGGAATTGCGGCCGGCGTTGGCGCGCACAGGCAGAGATCGGCCGTGGTTTGCGTGCCCAGAACCCAGGCAGCAGCCCGCTCCATGCTGGGGTGGCACTTCAAGGAGGCTTCACCGCACCCGAGGCAACCCGTTCATGCGCGAGCAGTTCTGACATGAGAACGAGTTGAATCTCCGTTCTCAAAACAGAGAACGGTGTTCGCGCAGTCGACCGAGTGCGGAGCCAGACTTTCTCCCCGCGAACTTCAGTGAAGTTTGCGGTGCTTAAAGGTCGTGGAATCAGAAGGGTTTGCTGGTGGTGCCTCGGCGCGAACAGGCTCTCAGTCGATAGGACTGAGAACGGTCGCTCGCTCTCGGGCCGCTGAATCCGGCCTCGAAGCCGCTCTCTATCGTCCTGAAATGTCGAGAGCGGCTGAGAGCGGTTAACAGGTTGGTGCCTCGGAGGAGGAACGTGGTTAACAGGTCGTCAGCTGGGCAACGAGGACCCGCCATTCATACGCGGACGTTGGGTGGCAGCACTCAGAAACTGGCCCTATCAATCACGGCCGTCACGGAGCCGGCCGGCTTCTCGTAGATTCGCGGGGTCATGGTGAGCCTGTCCATGACCGTGATGGAAAACGCCTCGTCGGTGAGCGCCGACCAGTGGATCCAATAATGGCCGTCGATCGTCCGCCCGTCCAGCACCTTGACGACGACCTCGACTGATGGCGAGAAGTCGAACCAGAAGTAACCTGCCTTCTGGGAGAGAGGCACGGAGTGTGTCGGTGTAAAGCCGGGTCTAGTCACACCCACCGAGAAACGCCCGTTTTCGAGGCATAGGCCCTGCGTCGGATCGCAGCTGGATAGAGGGTAATTCGCCGGGTGCGCCCAGTCCTGAAACTGGAATGCACCGGGCAGGACGGCGGCTCCCCCATCCGCGTTGTGGACGACGACGTCGCCGAGCCCGACTGCGTGGGCCGACGTCCTGACGCGGATCGTCGAGGCGTTGAAGAACGTGAAATCGGTCGTCGGCCGCCCGCCGATCTCAACGAAGGAGTACGGAGTGAACCCCGAGCCCGAGATCAGAACGAGCGTGCCGCCGTCCGTCGAGCCGGTTCCGGGGGTCACACTCTCGATCGAAATCGAGGCGGATGGCGGATTCGCGTCCGTCGTGACGACGCCGTTGGCCGCCGTACCGCCGACGAGCGTCTCGCTGTTTACTCCGGCGAAGGCGACCGTCGTTGCCTCGAAGTGGCCCCCGAGGCGATACCAGTGTGCGCCGCCATCGATCGTGCGGTAGAAGCCGCTATCAGAGTGTTGGAATCCTGAGGAGTCAAACCAGATCGGGCCTACGGCAGCGACGAGGACTGATGGGTTCGTGGGGCTCGCCGCGATCTCGCTGACAGTCAGGGGTGTGGAAAACGGAGAGCCTCCTTTCGCCGGCAGCCCTCCCGAAAGGTCGGTCCAGGTTGCCCCGCCGTCCTTGCTCTTCAAGACACGTGCACCGAGGGAATAGAAGTCGTACCCTCCGATCCAGAGGGTACCCGCGTCGTCCACGCGGGCGAACGTCATTTCAATCGGTGCCGAGAGGTAGACCCAGGTCTTTCCGCCGTCCGTCGACTTCAGGTTTCTCGCGTAGAGCGTGTCCGTATTGGTCGGATCGATCGCGAACACTCCACCGAAGGAGTACTGGCAGCTATAAAGCAACGGCGATGACGTCGATGCCCAGCAGACGACCCCCTCGTAGCCGCGAGCCTCCAGATAGAAGTCTCCCGGATGTACTGGGTCAAGTTCGAGCAGAACGTCGGGGGCCTCGCGCGGGAAGGGCGACCAGGTCGCACCCCCGTCCGACGTTCGGTAGAGGATTTCACCGATCGCAGCGTAGACGATATCGGGATTGCGGCGGTCAACGTCCATCACCCGGTTCGGGACACCCAACCGGAACCGGTCCGGCAGGCTCGCGGTTTTCAACGTCCATGAGCGGCCGTCGTCTTTCGAGACGTACGCGCCGCCGCTGCCCCCCGCCCAGAGGATCGATGGCTTCACGTCGTTCGTCCTCAGGACCGAGACGCGTCCCGTGGCGAGACCCGCGGCCGGACTCCACGTTTCCGTCTGTCCAGCCGCCGAAGTCGTAAAGACGCTCGCGAGGAACGCAAGAGCAAAACGTCGCATAGCCTCTCCGATCAAAATGTAGTGTAAGAGGAAGGAAGCCGCTAACGGCAGCTCAGGAAGTGGGCTTTTCGCGCGCTCCCAGCGGCGTGAGCTGACGCGAATCCACCGGGAAAACACTCTCTGTAGGCCTGAAATGTCGAGAGCGGCTGAGAGCGGTTAACAGGTCCGGCGAGGGCGAGACTTCGCTGGTTAACAGGCTTGCCGGTAATGGGATGAGGCGACGCGGCGGGCGCAGACAACGCCACTGTAGAGAGGCTAGGCAGCGCCCTTGCCTTAGGGCTGATCTGGAGGTGCTTGCTTCTTGGAGTTCTTGGCTCTCACGACGATCGCCATGACTAACCAGAATGCACCGACAGCGTTGAACACGGCTCCGCTCTCAGAGCGCAGGCCAGCAGCGAAGCAAAGGAGGGCAACCACCATAAAGGCCCCGCCCGACTTAACGAACGTCTTCATTGCAATCCTCCGATGATCCTGCTGACTCTGCTATGTAACGATACCGCGCCCAGCGGCGAAAACCTGTTTCGGGTCCCATAGCCGGTCCCTGACCGCCTGAAATGTCGAGAGCGGCTGAGAGCGGTTAGCAGGTGGGACGAGGGCGAGCCTCCGCTAGTTAACAGCCTTGGCAGTGAGGCGATTAGGCGGCGCGGCGAGCGCAAGCGAGTCGAAGTGGACCGACCCGCGCCGCTCGACGTGCTCGCCGGGATCGAGAGGGGCGCGAACGGGAGAAACGCGGAGGGGGTTGTAGATCGGCCATGCATGGCATAGGCTCCCCGTCAGTTTCACCCCAATAAGGAGGATTCATGCGTCGCCTATCGAGTCTCGCCGTTGTCGTCGCCCTCCTCGCCCTCGTATCCACCGCGAGCGCGGAGGGACTCAAGTCCTACGTCGGGACGTGGAAGCTGAACCTCGCGAAGTCCAAGACCGAGGCCTGGGTGTCGAAGACCCAGACGCGTGTGTACGAGGACTGGGGAGGTGGGCTCCTCCACATGCACTACGAGGGTACTGACGCGCAGGGCAACCCCACGCTCGCGGAATTCGTGGCGCGCTTCGATGGGAAGGCGTACCCCTACGTTTTCCGCGGCGCGCCGAGCGCCTCCACGATAACGAACACGCGCGTGGACGACCGCACGTTTACGTTCATCGTACTTGCGGACGGCAAGACATCGTATTCGGGGACCCACACGATCGCGGCCGACGGCAAGAGCTACACGAATACGTACAAGACGAACGGGAAGGGCGAACCGAGCAGCGCGGCGCTCGTCTACGACAAGCAGTAGCGCGGCGGGCGCGCCCGCCCGCCGAAGGGTCAGCCCTCGTCCAGATCGACGAAGAACCAGCCGACTGACTCGGCGCCGCTCACCGTGACGATCGAGACCTCGAAGTGCAGGGGCGCAATGGGAATTGCGATGCCCGTTGGCGCGCCCAGACCAGTGGGTCCGTCGTCGTTCGTCCCTGCAGAGCTCACGCCTCGACCCTCTCCAGACCCCTTCGCCGACTTTCGTGATTGCCCTTCAGGCTGCTCTTCAAGCCAATACCGGCAGCAGCCGTTTCGGACGGCGAAATGGGTTTGGCCGCCGCAAGCTCCTCACCCTACGACGGTTTGAACGAGCAGGTTCGCCCGACGTCGTCCGATTTCCAGCGCCCGGTAATCCCGAACCACCGCGCTTTGAGCCATCCACTCGGGGATCCCGCAGGAAAAAGGTCGGTTTCTCGAACCTAAATCGCCGTCCGGACAGAATGCCCGTCTTCGGGCCGGGATCAAAGCGCCTCGGCGGTGCCGAAAAGGAGACAGAATGGCTCCGGTTTCACGCGCTACAGGCCCCCGGCAATTCCCATTGCGCCCCTACACCCCTCGTTGCACCGGACTCACTTGCGCTCGCGAGGGACTGCGGAGCTCTTGCGATGAACATCGCCGACACTATCGACAGTGCAAGGCGTGCCTTCGAGATCGCTGGCCGCAGCTGCCTGGTTCGCCTCGGCGATGACGAGCCCCGCTACGCGACCGTGGCGGAGATTGCCGCCCGCCTCGAACCTCGCCCGGACGCCACGATGCTGCTAACGGCGGTCAGCGAAGCGGTCGAACGGTACGACCCATCAAGGGAAGCCGCGATTCTTCTGGAGGTCGCCAGCAGCTACCAGGTGCTGATCCTGAGCCCCGAGGGGTACGACTACGTGAGTGGGCTGACGTTTGAGGGGTACGGACTGTTGGGGCTTACCCGGGGCTGAAGCCTTCCCCCTGGGGCCGACTCCGGGGATCTCGTCTTGGGGCGGCGGCGAGTCGGTGCGAGCATGGGGCTCCATCCTCGGCGTCCAGGAGCCCACCAAGGGGTACCACAAGCGAGCGAGCCCGCCGCGGCGCGACGCTAGGCGGCGCTACGAAAATTCAAGTCTTGCGGCCGCCCAGACCTTGTCAAGCGCCCAATACAGATACTCGATGGAGAATTCGTGGTCCATGCCCACGGAAGGCCACGCCCGTCCGACGTACCACGACGACTTGAGTAACGGTTCATAAAGCCCACTTGGCCGCAGATACTCGTCCCTGACCATCGCGTTGCCGTGTGCGACATCGTTGCGGCGCGCGATGATCTCGCATAGATCCGCCATGAGCTGCGGATCGATGGTGTGTCGAGCCACAAGCCATTTTAACTCTCCCCCCAAGGTTCCCACGGCTCCGGCACGCTCAAGGACGGCGTCGAACGCAGACATCCAAAGAGCGAACACCGCTTGGAAGATGCCCCGCGCGAACGTCGCGTCGACGTGATCGAGGTACTCCCCCAGCGTCTTAGTTTTGATCCCCTCAACAATGTGGCGCACTCGCGGTGCTGGCCACACAATGTGCTTCATTGACTCGCGCTGCGCTTCCGTATCCTGAGCTGGAAGGAGTCCATCCCATCGGGCCTGAAGATACTGGGGCTGTGATCTGAGTATTGCAGCGGCATGCTTTACCAGACCCACCGTAGGTACTAGTGAGAGTGCCTTTACAAGATCACGCTCGAACTGCTTCATCGCGGCCCAACGATACGGAGTTCAGCGGCGAGCGCAAGTGTTCAGGCGGCCCCAAATGTGAACGGGGTTCTTGGTCGCGGCATCGCCGCGTACCCCCCGAACCCTGTCGGCCGCGTGCATCCTGGCGTCGGGCACGCGCGAAAGCCGGGGGATCCCTTCCGCACCTGGAGGATGCGCCGGCAGTCGCGGCAGAAGTAGTTGTCGTAGTCCGGAAGGTCCGAGCCGATCGGGGCGAAGGACTCGTGAGAAGAGCCGGGGTCACGAGAATCTCACGCAAGCGGGGTCGGGCGGGTGTCATTTCCTAACGGTAGCACTCGTCGCAGAGGCTTTCGCCGGATTCGAGGTGGTCACCGAGGGAATCTGCGAGACTTCTCCCGTGAACATCGCCGACACGCTCGACGCGGCCAGGCGAGCCTTTGAGATCGCCGGCCGTGGCTGCCTAGTACGGATCGGCGAGGACGAGCCACGCTACGCGACGGTAGCGATGGGATCGACGGTGGCAAGGAATCGGCATGGCTTGGAATAGTGACAAGGATGCTGCCGGCATCCGGGTGCTTCTGTCCGTGGGTCTGGGGACCTGCATGTCCGCTCTCGACGCCAGCGTGGTCAACACCGTGCTTCCCGTGATCCGCGCGGACTACGATGTTCCCGTCGAGGTGATCCAGTGGGTGGCGACGACCTACCTGTTGATCATGGGATCGCTTCTTCTCACCTTCGGGCGCCTGGGGGACCTCCGGGGGCATAAGCGCGTTTATCTTGCCGGACTCGT